>Ga0073932_1000321_pt1 | contig 123595 bp, 97 predicted proteins | sample DewCreD2012metaG_FD_76967 | JGI IMG/M metagenome (GOLD analysis project Ga0073932, IMG submission 76967) | Hot spring sediment bacterial and archeal communities from British Columbia, Canada, to study Microbial Dark Matter (Phase II) - Dewar... ...
AGCCGTCGCCGCACGCAAGCGGCGACGTTCCGCAGGGTTCGATCCGTCACAGCACCGCCTCCCGGTAGGGCGTGATCACCCGCTTGACCCGACCGACCTCGGCGTAACGCGGCAGCGCCGGCAATTCAGGCGGCAACTCGGCGCTCTGTTCCGGCGTGACGGGCGACGACCCGCGCGTGCCGTCGCCACTCTTCGGCGACGCTCCAAGATCAATTCGCGCGACGGCGGTAATCAATAACTCTGGGCGAGATCGCCTTGAACATACTTAAATGTTATGGCAAAAGCAGTTGTCTGAAGCGTCTTCATTCCCAGATGCGTGGTGACACCAAGTAATAGGCAGTTATTCGCCAGCTTGCGGATGACCAGCAAAAGCAGGACACGACCGGTAAGTTGCCGAGTCTCTGGCAGTTGCGGCAAGTGCAAGTGAAGGCTTAGGGCTGCGCACGCGGCGCAGTATGGTGTGAGGACGGTGTAGAGCATGCACTCCGCCGCCGAGCCATCGAGTTGTAATGTGACTCCACAGACAATCACGATCAGCCACACACTCTTACGAATACGGTCAGCCAGTGGCGAGCTATTGTGCCCGCTCCCACATCGACTAATTCACTGATTCGACCTGGAGTTGTACCAAGGGAGTCGGACCCCATAGGAGCCGTGGCGAAAGATCGAGCCAGGCGATTTCTCTTCTTGGTTCACTCGGACGTCCTCCACGACATCCGATCCCCACACCCGTTTCCGGACCAGCGGCAACTTGCTGGGGTCGGAGAAATCGACGTGCAGCCAGAACTCTTCGAGCTGATCTCCCCGCCGGTGACGGACCTGCGGCTGATAGGAACCGCCAAGGTGATTGACCCATCCGCCCACGAAGTCGCTGTCGTTCAGATCGATCGCTGCCGCGCCGTTGTCGGTCCCTCGACTGGCGTAGAAGAATCCGCCCCACAATTCGCTGCGCCCACCCTTGGCGGTCAGTACCGTTTTCGGCCCTTCGGTTTTGACTCCCAACAACCAGAGGCGGGAGTCGGTCGCGCGGATGTTGAAGTCGGCCTTGCCTTTGGCCTCTGGGTTGAGTTGCCGGGCCCACACGGTTTGCCCCGTGAACTCCCAATTGGTGCCGCACACATCGTCGAGAAAGACCGTGCCGCCGCGAACGGTGTTGCGGTAGCCGGAGTTCATCATCTGCCTGAGAACCAAGGGACGAGTGCAGGCATGTTCAAAGTAGCAGCTTGATGTTGACTCGTAGTCTCCTTCAAAGCGCTCGAAGATCACGGCCGGAGCGTCGCCGTCTTCGATCCGCCAAACAGGCTCGGTGCCGGTGAGTCCGCGAATCCGGCTCTCCATCCCGATCAACCGAGCGACTTTTCCCCGCACTCGGACTGTCGTGCGGATGGCGTAGGTGCCGGCTGGGAAGTAAACGACCGGCTTCCCGGAGTCGATCGCCTTCTGAATGGCCGGCCCGGCGTCTTCGACAACTTTGTCCTTCACCGGCTTGGCTCCATAAGTCGTGATGTCGGCCCATTCCGTGAGGGGTGGTAGTTCCGTGATCGGTGCGTCTTCCACCTGCGCCAGTGGGGCAGGCGGTTCAGTCGCATTGGTTGGCAGAAGGGGATGGGTGGAGAAACCGCTGACCGTCGGACCGAGCACTGTTTTCTCTTCCTTCCCAGCGCTGTGCCGGATGGCTGTGCCGTAGCCATCGGTCTTCAAGCGGAAAGCCACGACGGCGGCGCCACCGGTCACTACAATGGCATCCGCTTTCGCATCCCCCCCAATCAGTTCCGAATCGAACACGTGGATGACCGCACCTGAACCGCTCGTGCGGATGGCGGGCACCGTGTTCTGCGACCTGAGCCGGCGGAGCGAGAGGGTCTGGTTGACATTCTCAATCCCCACTTCTCGCTGACCGACGAGTTCAAGGCGGTCGAAGACCAGGCTGTACTGACTGATCGTGCTCCAGATGCCCAGGTCGAACCCCTCGACTCGCACACGGTCGAACAAGGCGGGGCCGGGCCAATTCGTGACGAGCGCAAGACCCGCTTTTCCCCGTCGCTCAGGGTCGCTCGACCGCACGGTGACTTCGCGGACGGTACCTTGATTGTTGTTCAAGTAGTGCAGTCCCACTGCTCCCGGATTGCCGTGCCCCACGTCGATGGTCAGGTTGAACAGCGAATTGCGAAACGCCTGCCCCATGTTGGCTTTTGGATCCATGAAGGGACCGAACATCGAGATGACGGGTTTCGGTTTCGTTGGATCATTGAAGCCACTCGCCCGATCCTTGAGACGGATGATCGTTTCGGTTCTGGATTCCCCCTGAATGATCCATCGTTTGCCGCCAAAGACCACGGAATCGCTGACCAGGTAGGTTCCCTTCGGGAGGTACAACGAGCGGACGTTGTCCTTCACCGCCGCCTGGAAGGCTTGGGTGTCATCGGTTTGGCCATCCCCCTTGGCACCGTACCTGGTTCGCAGGTTCAAGTACCCAGAGTTGTCCGGAAACTCGATCGAGCCAGCGAAAGCCAATACCGAGACCGTGAAGAGCACCATAACGACGATCAGGCTCCGAATCAGCAGATGGCTCACCATGCGCGTTCTCCTGAGTTGAATTGATGATGCGCCCAATTGCTGCCGTACTGTCGATCGCCGCGTTGATCACATATGTGTGGGGTGCCGATGCTATGATCACAGCACTGGTGCGAGTGCTTGCAAACACTCAGTATGTCAATGACGACTATTAAATGTGGTTGAGCATTTTACTCGATCTGCACTCGGAGGCAATGGGGTACAGGGGAAGGGAATGTAACCGGCTGTTTTGGGTGCACCTGTTCAGTGCGCCCGGCGGTCGTGCATGATTCTGGGGCGATCGGGCTGACAATCCACTTTTTCCGGACCGATGGTCAGTAGCGATTGCTGAGCAGTGACTTTGGAATCGCCGCTACCAGCCCGTTGAAGTATTCCCCCAACCAGTTCTTGTTAACAGGCCTGACAAAGTAAGCGGCTGCGGAGGGGCGGCTGTGGCGGCGGTCGGTTGTTCGCAGGGGGGCGGAACGGCCATGGGGCTGGGCAGACGCAAGCGCGAGTGGCAGGAGCCGCTGTTTGTGACGGCGGCCGAGCTGCCGAATGCGGCTGGGGCCCCGTTTTATCGGCAGCCCCATGCACTGCTGGCGGAAGCCGACTTCGATCGCTGGAATAGTCACTGATTCTCGAAAGTCGCAAGCCCTTCTTCCGTCACGGTCGCGGTGAAAAGGGACTCGCCCGCTCGCACGAACGCCGGGTGCGGTCGGCGGAGCGGGTCCCGTTCCGTCCAAATTTTCGCCCCGTCGAACATCCGCTTTTTGTACGCCGGGTCGAGTTGGTCCCCGAACAGAAAGTACTTCCGCATCTGGTGCTTGAGGGTAAAGCAGGCGTAGAAGTCGATGCCGCCGGTGTGTGCGTGCCATTGCCTGGCTTGCGCGTCCTCTCTCTGAAGTTCCCTGATCGCCGCCAGCCTGTCTCCAGCCAGCACGTGGGCCATCAGGAAGCCGTAGGCGCGCTTCTCATTTTCGAAGTACGTCTGCCCGCCCAGACCGGCAGCCTTTTCTTTCGTGCACATCCCCTCAACACCCGCTGGGCGCGGGTCTGGAAATCGTCCTCCCACGCCGCCGGCCACGGGTTCCTCAGTTCGTGCGGAGGAGCCGGACCAAGCACCCTGGGATCGGCCCACGTCATCGGCGCGATGAGGATCACGGCAAACAGCAGATCGCACGGTTGCATGGTGACGCCATCGATTCCTCTGAACACAAAAGGCCCGACCCCATCGGCCGAACGATCTCGCGCGGCCGAGGGAGCCATGAACCCCGGAACCGCTAGATGCGGCCAGGGTATGTTGCCGCGTCTGCTTCGGCATTGCGGAACCTCCGAGACCGGATGCGGTGGGCCACTCGAATGGCAATCGCAAAAACCAGCCATGCCCCAAACGCGCCCGCACTTGCTCCGATCCCGACGGCACCGACCATATCTCCGAAGAAGCCCGCTTGCTCGGCGAGTGTCGCCGAGACACTGAGACCCATGGCGACGCCCACCCCGAAGAACAATCCCACGCCGGCCCAGACCCTCATCAACGTGCCTCCGCCGCCGAACAACCTAGGTCAACAGCCGCAGCTATGGCGAGCTGAACTCGGAGAGCAACTTGCAAGGCCGCCGGGTCGGGTGCAGTGACTGGATATTACTCATGTCCCCGGTGGGTGACGGGTGGGAGCCTGTCGCCAAGTAGAGTAAGGATCGCGGGATGGCTCCCGGTCCGAGCATGGAAGTTTGAGCCGATGGGCGTGACATCGGCAACCACGATGCGGGATCGGGACGATCCGTCACCGGCCCAGAGGCCACCATGCCCAACTATAATTACACGCACATATTTTACGCCGGCGTCGATCTGCACACAAGAAGTATGTTCGTATGCAAATTCTCCATGTTAGGCTGTTCACAGCAACCAGGTGGGCCTGCACCCGATTTCCTGCAGTTCCCTCCGAGCCCAACGCACCTCGCCCTCGACCCTCTCCCCGAAACGGACTGAGCCCAACTCGTCGTACAAGCCTCCCAGCGACTCCCGGTCAACCTCGTAAAGGAATACTCGCTCCGAAAAGAACACCGACTCGAAATGCACCTTGGCCGACAGCCAGAGCATACGCCTGAGGACGAGTCCCTCAAGCTTGTCGAGGAACCGATCCGGCCACCCCGGGTCCTCCGGATCATCCTTAAGGCTGGCGGCGAAGTGGATGACGTAGCCGCGATACCACCCGCGGTGATTCGCGCCGCAGATCGGGCGGGCCGCGACGGCGAACATGTGGCGGGTCAGAAATGGCCATTGGTCGTCGCTGTCCGGGAGCCCCTCCAGGACGGCGCGGTTATACTCCGGAGCGATCGGCCATCGCGAGCCGGTCCCCTCCCAGTCCTCCTGGATCCGGCCATATACAAGCGCTTGGTGGCCCATGGCGACCTCCAGTCCATTTTGCCGCCGTCGAACGCTCCGGTTCAGCGGCGGCAGGGGCTACAGTGAGCTACGAATCTGGGAAAGCCTACACCTACCCCCGCCGTCGGCTGCAGCGCCGAGTTCGGCGGACTCACGCCTCAAATTCGCTCCTCGGCACACCCGACTGGCGAATGATCGAGCGCAGCGTTCCGGCGCGTAATTCCTTGTGGTCGGGAACCGGCACCGTGGTAGTCCGATCAGCAGTCATGCGCTGCATGACAATGTGACTGCCTCGCTGGCGAACACGTGTAAACCCGTGACGCTCCAAGATCGCACACACCTCTTGCCCCGAGAGCACCGCGAGCTTACCCACAGGTCACCTCGACCTGCGTGACAAACACCTCCTCGCCCAGACGCTCTTGGACTTCCGCGGGAGACGCACATTCAAAGAACAGCTCAAGTGCCTCGCGGAGATTGTCCCGAGCTGTCTCGATGGTGTCTCCTTGACTGGCGATATCCAATTCGGGACAAAGAGCCACAAACCCATCCCCTTCCCGGTGAATCACGGCCGTCAATCGCTTGGTCATATACTCTCCAGAGCCTCGCTTTTCTCGGACACCAAGTCTGCACCTTCAACGACACTCTTTGGTTCCATGCTAGCACGATCTCGATCAAGAACGCAAATAGGCAGGATTCCCATACAACCCTGATGACCCTCGTAGCCCATCGGATCGTGTACTGTCGAGGGAGCTTACCCCAAGAGCGCTGCGGCCACGATCACGTTGAGCCCTTCCATTTTTCGCCGAGCTGAGCCTCGCCGCTATAGAGCATCGCACGCAGCACGATGCCGCCGAACGACCCAAGCTCAGCGACCCGGCGCAGGGGACGCACCGATTGCAACGGCGACGCCCCCCGCCGGGTTCGCTGCAGCGCATGGTTAGGCCGCATCATCGTCGAATCTCCTGATGTCCTGCTCGGAACTGCTTGCCCGCCGCGATGTCGCTCACGATGAGGACTACGGACAGACCCAGAGCGATAGCTCCCATGACGCGGTAACGACCTGGCCCAACGACTACTGGCACGACGGCAAACACTGACATGATCGCATACCAAGGCCAGTAGCCACCGGCGACCGACAACAAGAAGCCTGACAGCACGAGGAGCACCGCGAACACAATCAGCGAAATCTTGGAGATGCGAATACTCATGGCGTGGTCGAGCGGCCTAAAGTGTTTATAGGTAGTTTCTGCCTATCACCTGTAAGCTGCGAGTGTGTCAACTTAACACGCTGGCAGGTGGTTCTCGTAAGTCGAATTGTAGCCGTTGGTTGCTTCGCTGTCACGCCAATTCTCGCGTGATAGGCCGCCCCTGTCTAGCGCTCATCGAGCGGACGAGCCAATCCGTCAGCCGGGCGGCGGACGCCGCGCCCGGCGCCGGTCAGGGCGTAGATGTGGTGCTTGAACGCCGCGTAGTCGAAGGAGACGGCGACTCGCAGCACCCACGCCATGCTCGGCACATTGACGAACGCCGCCTTCGTCTCATGTCGAAACTGCTGGTTCGTTGCCAATCCCACGGCACGGCGCCGTGCGCGGCGCTGCCGGGCACGCATTCGCCGGCGGGGGGCTTCCTGCTCGGTGGGAGGATGGCTGTTCGGCCACCGAGGTTATGTTCACCAGCGAGCCCGCGAGTTTTGGCGGGAGTTCTCGGGGGCCGAGAGAAACGATGAAGGTTTTTCTCGCACCTCCGTCTTACTCGGAGCGCAAGGGGCGAAGCATCAGCGAATGGGTGGCGGCGGCGGCCGACTTTCCCTCGAACAACACGCGGTAGACCTCGGCGGTAATCGGCATGTCGATGCCCTCCTGGTCGGCGACCTCGTAAACGCTTTTGGCGGTCGCCACCCCTTCCGCCACGGCTTCCATCGTCTTCAGAATCTGCTCCAGCGTCTCCCCTTTGCCCAGACGTTCTCCCACCCGGCGATTGCGGCCGAACGGACTGACGCACGTCGTGATCAAGTCCCCCATGCCGGCCAGCCCGTAAAACGTGGATGCCTCCGCCCCGAACCGCACGCCGAATCGGATCATCTCCACCAGGCCGCGGGTCATCAACGCCGATTTGGCGTTGTCGCCAAAGCCCAGGCCATCGGAAATGCCGGCCGCGATGGCGATCACGTTCTTCAGGGCCGCCGCCAGCTCCACGCCGATCAAATCGAGGTTGGTGTACACGCGAAAGCGTTCGGTGTTGAACATCCGCTGCACCTGGCGGGCCAACCCCAAATCCCCGCTGGCAGCCACCACCGTGGCAGGCAAGCGCCGGCCGATTTCCTCGGCATGGCTGGGACCGCTCAGGGCAGCCACGGCCCGGCTGCCGAGCACCTCGGCGATGATTTCGCTGGGCCGCTGAAACGTCTCGTTCTCCAACCCTTTCACCACGCTGATCACCGGCCGATTGCGGTTCAGATGACTGCGGATTTCATTCAAGGACGCCCGCAAAAACTGCGTCGGGATGGCCGCCACCAGGAATTCGGCCTTGTCGAGGGCGGCTTCGATGTCCGCGGTGATTTGCACTCCGTCGGGAATTCGGACGCCGGGCAGCAGCCGCTTGTTCTCTCGATCCCGCTCCATTTGTGCCGCATGGTCGGGATTGCGAACCCACATCGCGACGGCCTGATCGGGATGCTCGGCCAGCAGAATCGAACACGCCGTCGCCATCGCGCCACTGCCGAGAATCGTAATTTTTGTACCCATGGGCCGTCGATTTCTCCGAGAAATTCCCCGCGGAGCCAAAATTCCCAGGATGGCGACCTACGTTTGACTTGGCGGACTGTGCGGAAGATCCATTCCCGGGCGCGAGCCGGTCCTTGTCAGCGGCGCGGCCGCCCTGTCGAGCCGCAGGCACCACTCCAGGGCTGTGAGGAGCATCGTAATGGAATCCGTCCTCGAACAAAATTCTGTCACGTTCGTGGAGCGCCGCGGCAAGGGGGGAGAGCAAGGCCCGCCCAACGGCATCGAGCGGAGGCAGTTCACCGCTTCCGTCGTCGACATGCGGCCGGAAGTGGCGGAACTGGCCCAGGCCGTTGATCGCTACAAGCTGCTGCACCGACGACGGTTCATCACCTACGAAGAACTTCACAGCGTGATCACTCAGCTCGGCTATCACAAGTAGGCTGATTGGGCGAGGCGGGTCGGCAGGTCTCTCCGACCGCTGAGGCACACCACTCGCCCGGCGGCGTCCCCCGCTCGCGGTCTCTTCTGTTGCCGCGCGGTGTCGGAACCCTCCGCGAACACAAGTCTGCCAGGGGAAAGCCCCGCATGCTCCGCCCAGAGCGATCGCGCGGCCGGAGAATGGTGGTTTCCACCTTTCTGGCTTCGGCCAAAACTGCCGAAACTCCGTGAACAGTTTTCATGGAAGACGACAGGCAAGGTTGGTCGATAATTCTGATTGGAGGAAGTTTTCAGGCTGGAAGGACTGTTCCGTCCCTGGGGAGCGCGCCGGTCATGGATCGACCGACATGGCTGAGCGTCTGTGTGGCGGTTTTGGTCGCGCCTCTCGCGCTGAGCGCCGGTCTCGCGTGGGGCCAGCCGCCGCGGCTGCAATCCCGCGTAATGGCCTGGCAAGCCCCTGAGTCCCAACGGCACGATTGTTTCGCCATTCTCGGTGAAGTGCTCCGGCCGGGAGTGTATTCGGCGGCTGCCCGCGAAGTCACGCTCCAGGAATTGGTGGCGCACGCCGGGGGACTCACTCCGACCGCCTCGACGACGGTCCGCGTGATCCGGCAGTCGCGTGCCGCCCAATCGATGCTCTTCGGACCGGAAGGGCGGGATCCGCTGCAACCCAACGACATCATCGTCGTCGATCCTCAGCGGGAACCGCGCCGCGAGGTGCCGCAGCGCGTCTGGCTCTGTTTTGATGGCATCCTGGACCGGCCGATCGTCGTCCCGGTTCACCCCGAGAATGCCCGGTTGTCGACGATCGTCAAGATGCTCGATCAGTCGCCCGAATTGGCGTCAACCATCCGGCTGATTGTTCCACCAAGACACCCCTGGCCCACTTCGATCGACACCCTTCTGCCCAACGGGACGGTCTTGCAGTTCGACCGCAAGCTGCTGGTCACGCAAAATCTTCCGGAATTTCCGCAACCAATTTCCCTGCGCGAACCGGCAACCACCGCCCCGGCATTCACCGCCGCACCATCCGCCGAAAACGTTGTCGCCAACCCCGTCGCAACCGACGCCCATCCCCCGCGGGTCGAAGCCATCCCCGTGCCTTTTCCGTCGGTGCCTGATCAGGTGACGGCATCGCCGAGCAGTCTGCCAATTCCGGGACATCCCTTGGCCCCCGAACCCCCCGGACCGACGCTCAAGCCTTCGTCACCTTCAACTGCATCATTAGCGCCATCGCCATCATCATCACCAGCGCCATCTCCCTCTCCGTCGTCGTCTGCGGCGGCGCGGGTGGCTCTCCCGCGGCATGCGCCAGCCGTTTCCGTGGATCCCGCTTGGGTCGCCGACAGTCAGACCGAGATTCTCCCGGCCCCCAAGCCTCCGGAATTCCCGGAGGCAGACCTCGCGGAAGTTGATCGAAGCGAAGAACTCAGCCCCTCCCAGGCCGCGCCGCTGTCGCTGTGGCACATGTTGGGAATCGGTGGCACCGTGGCGGGATTGATTGGTCTGGCCATCGTTACGCGGAAGTATCTCGATCGGCACGACTCAACCATCGGTCGCTCCACCGCCACCCACGGACCGCGTCCCGTGCCGTTGGCTCAACGTCGTTCCACCACGGAAACCAACTCAGAAGTTCCGCCCGCGCCCGCGATCGATCGCAGCATGGAACCGGACAACCTGTCGGTGTTGCTGTGCGGAGATCGCCCCATCGTGACCGAGCCGATCGAGTTGCCGCAGCAGTTTCGCTTGCAACGGGTCGCACCTTCGCCGGCGCGGCATCGACTCGATGTGCGGCCGCAGACTCTTGCGGGACCGCACCGTCCAGTTTCCCCGCCGAAGCCGTCGCGGGAGGCGGTGGCGCTGGATACCGCCGCGGCACCACCGGTGCCGGCTCCGCATTTTGGCTCCAAATCAACGCAGCGAGCGACGGAACGGTATAGCGGCTCGGTGGTCGAACGCGCCCTCGCACAACTCCAGGAAGGGCCGCGATCGTGAGCATCGGCCTCGACCTGGGCGCGACCCAGTTTCGTTCGCTCCGGCAGACAGGAGACCAGCTCCTGGGGCGACTCTGCCGCCCGGTGTATGCGGCGATTCCCGAGACCCCGGCCCATCGGCGCCTGCTCGAACGGGACCGCGTGCCTTATGCGGAATGCGAGGGAATGCTGGTCGTCATTGGCGACGCCGCCGAGGAATGGTCGCAGCTCTTTCGTGTTCCGTTGGTGCCCTTGTTGCCGGACGGTCAACTTCCGGCACATGATCCCTTGTCGCGGCAGATTCTGTCGCTGCTGGTGGACGCCGTACTCCCCCCCGCCAGTTCCGCGGAAGACGTCTGCTGCCTGACAATTCCTGGAGAATTGTTGCCCGGCGCCGCGGGGCCAGAGCGGCAATTCTTCAGCCGGTTGGTCGAACTTCGGGGTTATCGCCCGGTGGTCATCGGACAGGGGTTGGCGGTGGCACTCTCGGAGCTTGTGGAAGCGGGGTTCACCGGAATCGGCATCTGCTTGGGAGCCGTGCAATGTGAATTCGCCCTGGTCCGCAACGGTCAGGAACAAGCCCGCTGCACAATCCCCTGGGGACTGGCGGAACTTGCTTCGGAACCGCACGCAATCCACGCGCACTCGCCGTCGTCCGACGCACCGATCAGTTCCCTCTCGGGTTCTCCTCAACCCCCCGTGCTGATCGACTTCCTCGTCGAGCTTCTGCTGGAAGCGGGAACGCGGATCGATCAACACGACGGCTTTCGGCTGGTGACGCAACCAGTCCCACTGGCCTGTGGCGGGGGCATCACCACTCGCGCCGATTTCGCCTCCTTGTGGGAACAGGCCTGGCAGCGGGCCGCATGGCCGATCCAGGTGCGCGGTCTTCGCCTGGCTCGCCATCCCGCATACACCGTGGCGCGGGGCTGCCTGATTCAAGCGCGCCTGCTGACGCCGCGGGGAACCGTCCGGGCCGCCTGAGTCACCAGCTTCGATGCCGGGGCGGTTCGATCGTCTCTTCTCCACGGCCGCTTGTCGCGGGTGGTGTTTCAGGACAAGACCCCCACCCACTTATCCAGCTTCGCCTTCAAGCCCTCGGGCGTGAACGGCTTGACCAGGTAATCGGTGACGCCGGCCTGAATGGCTTCCACCACGCGGGCCCGTTCCGCTTCGGTGGTGATCATCAGGAAGGGGACTTGCCGATTGACCCGGCGGACATGCTTCAGGAACGTCAAGCCGTCCATGTTCGGCATGTTCCAGTCGCTCAGAATCAGGTCGAAAGACCCGGTCTGGAACAATTGCCAGGCGTGCGCGCCGTCCACACCCTCGGCGACATTGACGATCCCCAGGGCACCCAGACAACGCCGCTGGATAGTACGCATGGTTTGCGAGTCGTCCACGACCAGAACGTTCATGCTGTGGTTCCTTTGCGATTCGGTTCATTGCCGTTCACGGCAAGGCGGTAAACCCCACTTCGATGCAAAACGGTCCCAGTTCCGAGTCGAACAAGATGCGGAACGGCGTCACATGGGACGGGAAGTAGACCGAATGGCGGTCGCCGTGGACCACATTCGGAATACTGATGGAGAGTTGCAGTTCGGCGAGCTGTGCCTTGGCGGCGCCGGCGATCATGTTGGTCAATTCGCCGACGGCGTCGCACACGTGTTCGTCCACCCGCGAAGCCTCGGTGCCCGTCATCCGCCGCAAGGCCTGCAAGGCGGTGCTCTCGGAAACGTAGAAGACAATGGTCCCCGTGGCGCGGCCGGTAATGCCGATTACCGCACTGATCGCAAACGGATTCGGTGCATCCTCGGTTTTGAGGGTCAGTCCCACGCGCTTGGGCGTGCAACCGAGCATCATTTCAAACACGTCGCGCGTGGCTCGGATCACGGGGTTGACGTAGTCCGCCGTCGTGACGGACGCTCTGGATGCCACGGCGAGCATGACCTCTCTCCAGGATCAGTGGGGTTGTGCCGCGTGTGCGGATGATGACGAAGGCCATGCTCATCGCTGTCGACTGGGCAGCGGAGCAACGCCCCAAGCATAGCTCAGGTTTCCAGTTGGACTGTAAAATTCGGCCCCCGAGTGACGAAGCGGGTTGTCGCAGGGGTAAAATGTGATACAACAAAAAGCATTGATGACTGTGCCCATCTGACGACCCGACACAGGAACCGTTGTGGAACCGCGATGCAACCGCCCGCGAATGCTCCAGTTACCGCCAATGTCACCTTCCGATTGCGCGAGTTCAACGTACCCCTAGTGCGGGATGCCATCGTTTTGGGGCGTCGCGCGAAGGTCGGCTGCGTGGCCATGCGGAAAGCCCTGATGCTGCTGCACGACGAATCGTTTGAGCATCTCGAACTGGATGACGAGGTGGTGAACGATGTCCTCGTGCGGACGGCGGTACTCAAGCGGATTCCTCTGGACAACTTGATCCACATGGTCCTCAAGTGCGTCAAGCCCTGGATGAGCGACGACGAAATCCTTAGTCTCCAAATCGACGTCGAACTCACCGTGAGCGCAACGAACTAACCGTATGCCTCCGACGGCCGTCGATGCCCTCTGTCCCCTCGTGCTCCGTGTGCCGGCCGAGGCCCGGATCGCCGACTGTGCGCTCCACCTGCGCAGTCAGCATCCCACTCATCCCGCCGTCTTCGACCAGGATCGTTTTCTGGGGCTATGTCCCTTGCGCGACGCCCTGCTCACGTCCCCGCAACGGATCTTCGTCGATCTGCTTCCCCGCACGCCCCTTCCGTCTCTGGCGCCCGACACGCCGCTGCCGGAAATCGGCCGGCTCCTATCGCAACATGCCGTGGAGGCCCTGCCGGTGCTGGACCGGGACGGACAACTGCTCGGCATGGTGACGCAAACCAGCTTGCTGGGAGCGTGCCTGAGAGAGGTGGAAGCACTGGCCCAGCAGCGGGAATCGGCGCGGGAAAAGCTCGAGGACTGCGTCGCCCAGCGGACCGCCGAACTGCTGGCCCTCAATTCGGCCCTTCAGGCGGAAATCGCCGATCGAAAAAAGACGGAAGCCGAACTGTCGCGACATCGCAACTACCTCCGCTTGATCATCGACACGATTCCCGCGTGCATCACCATCGTCACCCCCGAAGGCCGCATTCAAGAGATCAATCCCGTGGGCGTGCCCATGATGGGAGCCAATTCCACGGGACAAGTGGTCAGCCGCTCGATCCTCGAATGGATCGTTCCCGAGCACAAGGCGGAATTTCTCGGCCGTTTGCAGCGCGCGGGCCAGCAGCAGGCGGAGGAGTGGGAGTACCAGATGATCTCCCCCAGCGGCGACGCCGTGTGGATGCGGAGCATTGCGGCCGCCCTTCCCCAGCAGCCGGACGAACCGCCGCACATCCTGCTCATTACCTGGGACATCAATGAACGGCGGCTGTTCCAGCAGCAAATGCAGCAGTTGCAGTCCGACCTGGCGCACGTCGCGCGGCTGAACACGATGGGAGAAATGGCCACGGGACTGGCTCACGAGCTGAATCAGCCGCTGGCGGCGATCGCGGCGTTGGCGTCCGCCGGCTTGGCGCTGCTGTCCACCGACAAGGAGCAGCAGCGTGTGCTCGCCGAGCTGCTGCAACGGATCGCCGGGCAAACCGAGCGGGCCGGGCGGATCATTCATCGACTCCGCGCGTTGGTCCGCAAGCGGCAGGAAATCCGCGCGGTCGTGGACGTCAACGCCTCGATTCAGGAAATCCTCGACTTGATCAAATCGGATCCGCAATTCGCGGAGTTCCGCGTCCGCACCGATTTCCGTTCCTCGCTGCCTCCGGTGGAGTGCGATCCGGTCCAGCTTCAACAAGTGGTCATGAACCTGGTGCGAAACGGCATGGAGGCCATGGTGGATGTTCCGGACGAACAACGGGAGTTGATTGTGCAAACCCGGCTGGCATCGCCTGCCGAAATTCAGGTCACGGTGAGCGACCGCGGCCGCGGATTGAAACCGGAGGAAACGGCCCGCCTGTTCGAGCCTTTCTTCACCACCAAGTCGCAGGGTCTCGGGTTGGGGCTGAGCATCAGCCGGTCCATCATCGAAGCCCAAGGAGGACAGCTATGGATGACCGAAAACCCGACCGGCGGGCTTTCGTTCCACTTCAAGCTGCCGATCTGTCCTCGCGAAGCGACCTGACGGGGACGGTGTTCGTCGTGGATGATGACCCGGCGGTGCGCGAGGCCCTGGAAGTGCTAGTGTCGGTGTCGGGTTACCCGGTGCAGTCGTTCGCCCACGCGGAAGAGTTTCTCGCCAGCCCTGACCTGAATGAGCCGGGTTGCCTGATTCTCGACCTGCGCATGCCGGGCATGAACGGCCTGGAACTTCAGCGGGAGTTGCTGCGGCGGCACAACCCGTTGCCGATCATTGTGCTGTCGGCCCATGCCGATCTGTCGGCGGCCGTCCAGTCGATGCGGGCCGGGGCCGTCGATTTCATTCAGAAACCCTTCAGCGGCATGGAATTGATGGATCGCGTGCGCGAGGCCTTGCGGTTGAACGCCGAGTGGCGTGCCGCTTTGCAGGAGCGCGAACTCATCGAGTCGCGGCTGGCCTTGTTGACGACGCGCGAACGAGAAGTGCTGAACATGATGGTGGACGGCGTCCCAACGAAGGTGATCGCTCGCCGGTTGGGTTCGAGTTTTTACACCGTCCAGAATCAGCGCTCGAGCATTTTGCGGAAGCTGAAAGCCGATTCCGTGGTGAATCTGGTCGGGATGCTGTTGAAATTGCGTCAGGATCCGCGGGGGATCGCCGGTCGACAGCTCCCTCCCCCCTGACCCGCATAGTGGAAAGCAGCTAGGCAGCCGCGGACCGCGAATTCCCGATTCCCGGTTGTGAGACGTGTGCTTCTCACAGAATCGGGCCGCCATGAAAGTCCTGGTAGTCGATGACGTTGGCTTCATGCGGCACTACCTCGAGCGGTTGCTGCGGCAAAACGGCTACCAGGTGTGTACGGCGGCTTCCGCTTCCGAGGCGCTCCAAATCCTCAAATCCGAAAACGCCATCGAGGTCGTTCTGACCGATCTGATGATGCCGGGCATGGACGGCATCGCGTTGTTCAAGGCGGCTCGGACGATAGATCGGTTCAACGACTCCGGCCCCCTTCCGCCGCCGGCGTTTCTGCTGATCACGGCGATGCGCCCCACGTTAACGTCTCCGCGACAGGACGCGAACCTGTTCAAGGAGGCGATCGACCTGGGGTTCGTCGACGTGCTGCTCAAGCCGGTCGATCAGGCGTTGCTGCTGCGGCGTTTAAGGGAGCTGCGCCGGCAACGTTCGGGAGGGTCTGAGTCGACCGACGCCCCCGGCACCGTGACTCCGGACTCGCCCAGCGATTGGTCGTCCGTGTTGCAGGTGCATCAAGCGCACGCGGAACGGTTGTACGAAGCCACCGACCGGACCGTGCTCTTGCAGTTTCGCGACCAGGTCTTGAAGCAGGCCGCCCATGTCAAGGAACTGCTGAAGAAAGTGGAGCAGCGCGCCAGCGAGGAGCAACAGTTCGCCAAAACCCTGCAATCGCTGCGGGAAGCGGCGGATTCCGTATTGGCGGCCAAGAACGAAAGCGCCTTGCTGGCCATTTGCGAGCAATTGGAAGCCCGCGCCCGCCAGATCAAACAAAAACTGACGGGCCCCGCTGGGGGTGCCGAGGCGACTCCCGCCGAGGCCGCCAGCGGTGAACCTTCGTGAAGCCACCGGAAGCTGCACCATGGACGACGAGATCCTCCAAGAGTTTCTCGCGGAGAGCTGGGAGAATTTGGGCCGGCTCGATTCCGAGATCGTGGCCTTGGAGCAGAATCCGCACGACCGCGAATTGCTGGCCAGCATTTTTCGCACAATCCATACCATCAAGGGCACCTGCGGATTCATCGGCCTTGCCGGACTGAGCGCCATCGGGCATTCGGCGGAGAATGTGCTCGGTCAGATGCGGAACGGCGCGCTCGACGTGACACCAGCCGCGATTTCGCTGGTTCTGGAAGCGGTCGACGCCATCAAGTTGCTGCTCCGTGGGCTGGAGGAAACCGGACAGGAACCGTCGCTCGACAGCAGCGGGCTGATCAGCCGGCTGGATGCGATGGCGGCCGAGGGAATCGCCGCCGAACGCGATGACTCGGCGGACAGTCCCGTCGGCGCATCGGAGCCGGCCTCCCGCGGGATACAGCCCGCATCCCTCTCCGCCGCGCCATTGCGGCAAAAGACCGAGTTGCCCGAAGCTGCCTCGGCTGCTTCCAGGACCGACCAATCCAACCGCAATTTACCAGAGCAAGATGCCGACGCGGCGCGCGACAGCGAAAACGCCAAAAGAAGCGTTGCCGATCTGTCCATTCGCGTCAGCGTGGATGTCGTCGATCGCTTGATGAACCTGGTGGGAGAACTGGTCCTCACCCGCAACCAATTGCTCCAGATGGTGCGGGGAGAGGACGAATCCCGTTTCGCCGCGCCCATCGCCCACCTCAATCGCGTCACCACCGACTTGCAGGAAGGGGTGATGAAAACGCGGATGCAGCCGATCGGCAATGCCTGGAGCAAACTGCCCCGGCTGGTGCGCGATCTGGCGCAGCAGATGGGCAAGCAGATCACCCTGCACATGCAAGGGGCCGACACCGAATTGGACCGCACCGTGTTGGATGCCATCAAGGATCCGCTCACGCATATGGTGCGGAACTCAGCCGATCATGGCATCGAGCACCCGCACGTGCGCCGTGCCGCGGGCAAGCCAGAAACCGGCACCATTCGGCTGAATTCCTATCACGAGGGGGGGCACGTCATCATCTGCATCGAGGATGATGGCGCCGGGATCTCGGTCGACAAGGTCCGCCAGAAGGCGATTCAGTCGGGCTGGATCAGCGAACGCGAAGCGGCGCTGCTGTGCGAAAAAGACACGTTGGCGCTGATTTTCCAGCCTGGCTTCTCCACGGCCGATCAGGTGACGGCGGTTTCCGGCCGGGGAGTGGGCATGGACGTCGTGAAGACGCAGATCGAGCGGATCGGCGGCGTGATCGACCTGAGCACCGAGCCGGGCCAAGGGACCGCCATCCGCATCAAGATTCCCCTCACGCTGGCCATCATTTCGGCGCTGGTCGTGGAAAGCGGCGGACTCCCGTTCGCCATCCCGCAATTGGGCGTGGTGGAGTTGGTGCGGCTGGCCGCGGAGGACCGACACAAAATCGAACGCATCCACCGCCACGAAGTCTTCCGTTTGCGCCATCGGCTGTTGCCGCTGGTGCATCTCAATCAGGTGCTCGATTTGCCGGGGCCTTCCGACGCCGAATCCCACGACGTGAACATCGTCGTGGTGCAAGTGGGGGACGAGCAGTTCGGCCTGATCGTCTCGGCGGTGTACGACACCGAGGAAATCGTGGTCAAGCCCGTGGGCCAACTGCTGAAAAGTTTGAGCGTGTACCAGGGCACCACCATCCTCGGCGACGGCCGCGTGATCATGATCCTCGATGTGGCGGGAATCATAGCGGAAGCCGGCGGCCTGTCGGCCCACGGCGGCGAACGGGATTTCGGCGGCGATTCCGCGGGGGACGCCGAGGGCGAAGTCACCAGCTTGTTGCTGTTCGAAACCGACCGGCAAGCCCGCATGGCGGTCCCCCTGTCGCTCGTGTCGCGACTGGAAGAGTTTCCCAAAACTTCCATCGAACGGAGCGGACAGCGATTGGTGGTGCAATACCGTGGCAATTTGCTGCCCCTGTGGTCGGTGCACGACGATCCGCCGGATTCGGTCGCGGACCGTCAATCCGTGATCGTGTTCTCGGAGAAGGAGCAGTCGCTGGGACTGATGGTGCAGCGGATCGAGGACATTCTCGAGGAACGGCTGGTGATCCGCATGCCCTCGCAGCGGCCGGGCGTGCTGGGAACGGCGGTGGTCGACGGCAAGGCCACGGACATTCTCGACATTCAGTACTACTTGAAGCAGGCGAATCCCGAGTGGTTTCTGTCGCGCACGGCTCAGCAGCGCCGCAGCGTGATGGTGGTCGATGACTCGGTGTTCATTCGCCAGTTGCTCGCCACCACGCTGGAAACCGCGGGGTATTCCGTGCGGACCTTCGCCAGCGCGCGTGCGGCCTTGCAAGTGCTCGAACGGAACGACCGCTTCGACCTGATCATTTGCGACATCGAAATGCCGGAAATCTCGGGCTTCACGTTCGCGGAGACGGTCCGCAAACGCCGGCTGAGCCAGGCCCCGCTGATGGCCTTGACGTCGTTGAGCGGGGCGGCCACCGAGGCCCGCGCGCGACGCGCCGGTTTCGACCACTTTCTGTCGAAATTCGATGCGGAGGTATTTCTCGCCGCGGTGGATGCGCTCTGCAGCGGCCGCGAACAGCTCTGCGAGGAGTCAGCATGACCGCGCCTCTTCCCTCCGCGCGTCCCGCGCAGGCCTTCGATTACGACCATCAATATGTCTCGTTCCTCACGGCGGGACAGTTGCTGGGGATTCCCGTCAACCTCGTGCAAGAGGTCTTGAATCCGCAGACGATCACGCCCGTGCCCCGCGCGCGGCCCGAAATCGCCGGCTTGCTCAATCTGCGCGGCCAGATCGTCACCGCGGTGGACTTGCGGCGCCGGTTGCAGTTGCCCGAGTTGCCGCGTGGCGCCCGCCGGATGAACGTGGTCGTGCGGCACCAGGCCGAATCGTTCAGCCTGCTCGTGGACGAGGTGGGTGAAGTGATCAATGTGGCGGGCCGCGCGATGCAGCCGGTTCCGCACACGCTCGATCCGCATTGGAAGAGTGTGACGTCCGGCGTCTATCGCCTGGATACTCAACTGTTCGTGGTCCTCAACGTGCCGGCCCTGCTCCACTTACCCTGACCGTCGCAAGGACGTTGTGAATGGTGCTCGATGTCTCACTACTGCAACAATCCTTTCAGTCATTGGCGCCGCGCGCCGATCAGTTCGCGCGGCGCTTTTATGAACGCTTATTCCACGACTATCCGCACCTGCAAAAGTTATTCAGGACGACCAATTTCGAAGAACAACGCCGGATGCTGATTCAGGCGTTGTTGATCACGCTGCGGCTCATGGCCAATCCGCCGCAGTTGGAAGGCTTTTTGAAACAGTTGGGCCGCCGGCACCTCTCATACGGAGTGCAAACGGACCACTACCGCCTGGTGACCCGCACGCTGGTCGCGGTCCTCGGAGAGATGTTCGGCGAGGACTGGTCGCCCGAACTGGAGCGGGCCTGGTCCGACGCCCTGCGCACCGTGGCGGAAATCATGCTGGCTGGTGCCGCCGAGGCCGACGAGCCGTTTCCGGCGGCAGACTCGCCAGGTGGGAACGGGCCCGCGCAGATGCCGGTTGCTTTCAATTCGTCCGTTAGTCCCTCGTCTTCACGCGTGTCTTCCACCACCACACGTCCACAACCCGCGGCCTCCGCCGCCATGCTGAAGGATGCTCCCATGGTCACCACCCCCTCCCTGGATACTCCTCTGTCGGAAATGAACGCTTTCACGGCTCCGGCCAAAGGGAGCGCGGCACCGCTGGAACCCTTGGTGGAAGCGGTTCCAGTCGGGATCTCCTTCGTCGAGGGGGATGGCCGCGTGACCTTTCTCAATCGGGCCGCGCGCGAAGTGATCGAGCAGCTTTCGGTTCCGCTCGGTCTTCAGGCGGACGACTTGCTGGGAGGTTCAGTGAATCAGTTGTACGGCGCCATCCCCGAACTGCAAAAGGCGCTGCGGCATCTCACGGCCCCCAAGACGCTGCACGCGCGTCTGGCCGAGGAGGTGCTCGAATTGCAGTTGCTGCCCGTGCATGCCGCGGATGGACGCCGGACGGGCACGGAAATCCTCTGGCAACTGGTCACGGAGCGGGCCCGGCTCGAGAAGGAACTCAGCAAGACGCAATGCATGCTCGACAATCTGCCGATCAACGTCCTGATGTCGAACCGGGACTTCGAGCTGGTGTATCTGAATCCCGCGTCGATCCGCACCTTGAAAACGCTGCAACACCTCCTGCCGGTGCCCGTCGACCAGCTCAAGGGGCAGAAGATCGACGTGTTTCACAAGAATCCCGAGGTCCAACGGCGGCTGTTGAGCGATCCCAAGAATTTGCCGCATCGAGCGCGCATCCGTTTGGGTGATGAATCGTTGGATTTGCTGGTGACGGCGATCGTGGATCAGTCCGGAAACTACCTTGGCGCGATGGTGACGTGGTCGGTGATTACCAGCCAGGTGCGGATGGCCGATGAATTCGAGCGGGACGTGAAAGCGGCGGCGCAAATTGTGTCGTCTTCCGCCGCCGAAATGGAAGCCAGTTCCAAATGCGTCGCGGCGACTTCCGAGGAAACAGCCCGCCAGGCGCAAGTGGTGGCGGCGGCCAGCGAACAGGCCACGCGCAACGTGGAAACCGTGTCTTCCGCGGCGGAGCAGCTCAGCGCCTCGATCGGCGAAATCGCCCGCCACGTGCAAGAGGCCTCGCGGATGACGGCTCAAGCCGTGCAGCAGGCCACCGACACGAATTCGACGATCAAACAATTGGGGGCTTCCAGCCAGGAAATCGGGCAGGTGATCAAGGTGATTACTTCGATCGCCCAGCAGACGAACTTGCTGGCGCTCAATGCCACCATCGAGGCGGCCCGGGCCGGCGAAGCGGGCAAGGGGTTTGCCGTGGTGGCCAATGAAGTCAAGGAGCTGGCCCGTCAAACGGCCAAGGCCACGGAGGAAATCAGCCGCAAGATCGAAGCCATTCAGTCGTCCACGGCGGTTGCGGTGAGCGCCATCGCCTCCATCAGCGACGTGATCGGCCGCATCAACGAGATTTCCACGGCCATTGCCAGCGCCGTGGAAGAGCAAACTGCGGCGACCAGCGAAATCTCGCGGAATGCCGTGGAAGCCGCCAAGGGGACGGCGGAAGTCAGCCAGAACATCAGCGGCGTGTCGCAGGCGGCGTCCGAAGCCGGACGCTCCGCAGCCGACCTGCTCGCCGCGGCGAGCGGCCTTGCCACCGAGGCGACCAGGCTCGATCAGGTCATGACCGAGTTTCTGCGGAAAATGCGCGCGTTGTAAGCCGGCACAAGCCTGTGCGGTTCAGACGGCGACTTCTTCGTTCGCACACCACGGCCTCCGCCGCCAAGTACGGTTCGTCTGCGGCGCCTCCTTGCATGCAGCATGATCCGTGCTTCTTGATGGGAAAGTAACTGGATCGTGACTCCCACACGGGTGCTGATCGTCGACGACTCCGCGGTCGTCCGCGGGTTGCTGGTTCGCGCATTGCAAACCTGTCCCGACGTGGAAATCAGCGGCACCGCCATGCATGGCGAGGCAGCGCTCAACCAGTTGCAGCGTCAACCGGCGGATATCGTGGTGCTGGACATCGAGATGCCCGTGATGGACGGCCTGACGGCCTTGCCGCGAATTCTCCGCGCGTTTCCGCAAACCCGGGTGATTGTCGCCAGTTCGTCGACCTACGAGGGGGCGGAAACGACGGTCAAGGCCTTGGCGTTGGGGGCGGCCGGCTGCATCGCCAAACCCAGCAAGGCGAGTGTCACCGACAGCATTCAACACGTCGCCACGGAACTTCTGCCGCTGGTTCAAGCCTTGCGCCTGCCCAAGGCCGCTTCTCCGGAGCAAAAGCCGAGGGAACCTGCGGCTTGCGTGTCGGCCGGACGGGGACGCAGCCGCCCCGATGTGGTGGTGATCGGCACGAGCACGGGCGGTCCCAATGCCCTGTCGAAACTCTTGGCGGCGATCCCCGCCGAGTTCGACCTGCCCATCCTCATTGTGCAGCACATGCCTCCCTTGTTTACTCCGTTGCTGGCACGTCACCTCGCTCAGGACAGCCGCCGCCCCTGCCAGGAGGCGATCGATGGCGGCCCCATCGAACGGGGGCACATTTATCTGGCTCCGGGGGATTATCACCTCACGGTGAACAAGCGCGGCAACCGGATGGTGACCGAGCTGAACCAGAATTCTCCCGAACACTTCTGCCGACCATCGGTCAACCCCCTGTTCCGTTCCGCCGCCGAATGGTATGGGCCGCGGTTATTGGCCGTGATGCTGACGGGCATGGGAGAAGACGGCCTGGAAGGCACCCAGGAAGTCGTCAGCCGCAAGGGTTACGTGATCGCTCAAGATGAGGCCACCAGCGTGGTCTGGGGGATGCCGGGCGCACTGGTTCGGCATGGACTGGCCAACGAAGTCTTGCCGCTCGAGCGCATCGCAGGCGCGATTTGTCAACTCAGCCTGGCAAGGTAGCTTGTGAGATGAATAGCAGCGATTATGCATTTCTCTCCCACATGCTGATGGAAAAGTCCGGGTTGGCGCTGGGGCCGGGCAAGGAGTACCTGGTGGAATCGCGGCTGACGCCCTTGGCGCAGTCGTACGGTCTGAAGGGCATCTCGCAGTTGGTGCGGCATTTGCAAAGCGGCCGCGAGCCGCGATTGCACGCCTTGGTTGTCGAGGCGATGACGACCAACGAGACGTTGTTCTTTCGGGATCGCACGCCGTTCGACGACTTGCAGCACATTGTTTTGCCGGAGTTGATCACCCGTCGAGCGAAGGTCCGCCGGATCCGCATCTGGTCGGCCGCGGTATCCACGGGGCAGGAGATTTATTCCGTGGCCATGTTGCTCGATCGGGTCTTTCCCCACTTGCGCGACTGGCATGTGGAGTTGCTGGCTTCGGACATTTCCGAGGCCATGCTGGACCGCGCCCGCAAGGGGGTCTATTCCGATTTTGAAGTGCAGCGCGGTCTCAGCGACGACTTGCGCGATCGGTGTTTCGAGCAGTACGACAACCAATGGCGCATCAAAGAGCACTTGCGCCGTCGCATCACCTGGCTGCAATTGAACCTTCTCGACCCCTTCGCCCATCTGGGAATGTGGGATGTCATCCTCTGCCGGAACGTGCTGATCTACTTCGACCTGCCCACGAAGCGAGACATTCTGGAACGCATGCACCAGCTCCTTGCCAGCGACGGCTGTCTGCTGCTGGGCGCTGCCGAGACCGTCCTGGGAGTGTCCGCGCGATATGAGCGCTACCAACGGTGTGCGTCCGCCGTCTATCGGCCGCTCCGCGATCAAGCCAGGATGGTGTCAGCGGCGGTGTTCGGTTGAAGCCCCCCACAAGGGAGCGCGGCACTTCGCCGAGGGTCCGCGATCGAAATCATAAGCAGTCTCACGCGCGGGACGAATGACCAAGGTCGCCTGCCCGGCGAGACCCCAAGCCGATGCGGACAGCTCGATGAACCTCGGGAACGCCATTAGTCGGCCGGGTCGCTTGTGGCGCCGGGTTTGGCGGCATCGCGCGAGACCGGCTTCTTGAGCAGCCACAGCCCCACAATCGCGATTATGAGCGATGGCAGGAACCTACCGACGGCCCGGCTGACGCCCAGTCCCGACGGATCGCCCAACGCGGGGCCTTCGGCGCGGGTCATTGAACTGACGCCGCTGATCAAAAACAGCGCTGCGAAGACCAGACACACGATCCCAGCAATTCGCTTTCCGCTCATGCCCCATCCCCTTTCCAAACGAAGAAGCTCACTTGCTGGGAACAAGCCGCGACGGACACTCGTTAGCCAGATCGCAGATGCACGCGAATCTCATGATTGTGTCCATCAACCGAGAGAGCGGCAATTACGACCTGTCGTCGATGACTTCCTCGAACACATTCAGCAGGCTCGTCGGTTCTCCTAGGACGGTGTTGTCCAGCCAGCGACCAACCGGGACTGTTGCCAGCGGGGGAAAAAGGCCCGCCAAACCATCACTTGAACGCGCGAACATGCGACCGACACCGAGAGTTGTTCCGATTCGTCCGAGCCAAAGTCCGCGGCGATGTCTCCCGGTGAAACCATGGGACGACAACGGCACGGACGAGAGCGGCGAAAAACCTCGCTCAAATTGGCGTAAAACGCGAAAACGGGTCTTTGAAAGGCTCCGTCCCGGCGTGAACCACCGGGTCAGGAAATTGCACGGAAAGTGTGGTCAGTACGCCCGGGAGGACTCGAACCTCCGACCGACGGTTTAGAAAACCGTTGCTCTATCCGGCTGAGCTACGGGCGCGGCGGATTTCGTCGACGCGATTCTTGCTCGCGGGATCCTGTGAATTCCTCGCCGCGATGTCGCGCGGCAGCGACTCTCACGCCCCAGGCAGGACTGGCACACCACCGCCAAGGTCACGAGTGGAGAACACTTGTCGGCGGGATGTGCCTTCCCCCGGGCGAATGTTCCCGCATAGTCTACCAGTGGCCGTGCCGTGCAGAAAGTCGTCCCGAGGCGAGGCGGAGCGCGAGTTTCCGCCGGGTTGTGGACCAAGGCGGTCGCATCCCGCGGGTGAACAGAGATTCTCTCTGGAAAACGAGGGGTCTTCGAGCGGAGATGTCCTCGCCACTGCCGTGGGAACGGGAACACCGCCAGGCGACTGCGGGTGCGGCTCCTCGTCGGCAGTCGCAGCGGTAGTGGCGTGTCCGGTAGCTCGGCGAGCACCGGGAGGAAGCATGACGCCTGGCCCGCTGGCGGCGTTGGTTCGCCCGGCGGTGCAAGGATTGGCTATCATGACCATCAGGAAGCGGCCTCGCGTGCCACAGCGGCAGGAGGACAAACGGTGGCGGAAGACCGACGGAATCGAGTGGCCTATCTGATTTTCGACATCGAGGCCGTGGCCGACGGCGACCTGATTTCCCGGATTCGCTATCCCACGCTGAACCTGACACCGCAAGAGGCCACGGCTCGCTACCGGGCCGAGTTGCTGGCGGAAACCGGCCGGGACGTGCTCCCCACGACCTTCATGCTGCCGATTGCGGTGGCGATCGCCAAGCTCGACGCGCAGTATCATCTGCTCGATCTGGTCACCTTGGATGCACCGCGATACCGGCCGGCGGTCATCACCCGTCTGTTCTGGCAGGGATGGAACCATTACGGCCGGCCCACGCTGGTCAGCTTCAACGGCCGCTCCTACGACCTGCCGGTGTTGGAATTGGCCGCCTTTCGCTACGGCTATGCCCTGCCGGCGTGGTTCAATGTCGAAGCCCGCAGTTTCGAGCAGGCGCGCAACCGCTACAATGCGGAAGCCCATCTCGATTTGCACGATCTGTTGTCGAATTTCGGCGCGTCGCGGATGACCGGCGGACTGAATCTGCTGGCGAATCTGATCGGCAAGCCCGGCAAATCGGGGATCGATGGCTCGCAGGTTCAGGATTTGTACGATGCCGGCCGGGTCGACGCCATCAACGACTATTGCCGCTGTGATGTGCTCGATACCTATTTCGTGTTCCTGCGGTCTCGCGTGCTGGTGGGCAAGCTCACCCTCGAGGCCGAGCACGCCCTTGTGCAGGAAACCAAGGCCTGGCTCGAACAGCAAGCCGACGCGCTGCCCGTGTATGCCCACTACCTGACCCACTGGGGCGATTGGCAGCCCCCCGAGTCGGGATGATTCGCCGGCCACCGGTACGTCCCGCGGCTCGGCGCGGAGAGCGGGTCTTAACGGGGGAACAAGCCAGTCCGTGGTGAAACTGCTCCCGGTGAAACGAGGCCGCGGCGAAACCGGTCCGCGGTGAACCAGCTCCGCATTCTGGCAAGTCGGCGGTCAGACCGTTCAGCGGTAGCGCGGGACGGGAATCACCTTGGGTTGCAAGTCGAACGCCCACACCAGCGGAATGTCGGTGGGCTGATCCCCCGTCTTCACCATGTGGGTGTAGGGAAGCAATCGGACCTGTCCCGGGTTTTGGGGGTCTTCCCGATACGCCGGCCCGTATTTCCGCAGGATCTGCTCAGCCAAGGGATCGTCCGGAGAATCGAAGGAGCCAATGGTGACGATCGATTGATAGCGGTCGTGATGCACATAGGCTTCGACCCCGGCCTCGCGCAGCGCCTTGACCAATTGCGAGGCATCCTCGCCGGCGCGGTTCAATGTGTAGGCATTGGGGTCGCGGAGATGGCGGTCGAACTCCGCGGCGGCACTCTGCATGGCCGTGGTGCCGGCAAACGTGGCGACTTGCACCGTGAATTTTTTTCGACAGGCGATGAGCGGGTAAATCGCGTCGGCGTTGAATCGCAGGATGTCCGGATCGGGTTTGTGCTTGACCACCTCCTCCGGGCTGAGGAGGGGATTCAACGTCATGAAGGCCCCAGCCAACGGTCCTTTGCGTCCGGGAGTCACCCGATAAATGGCCCCGGACTTCTCGTCCTTCAAGAACTTGGGATGATATTTCTTGATGGCGGCGAGCGCCTTCTGCGCTTCCTTATCGTCGATCGACTTCCAGTTGCCCGCCAGCACGCTGATCATGTCCCGCTGGGCGGCGAAGATCCGCTCATCCTCGCGGCCCAATCGGTCGACCGTTTCGATCTTTTGGACGACGGCATCCTGAGCGTAGGTGTAAGCCGGAATGCCCATCTTCCGCAGTTCGTACACCAGCTCCAGTGCCGCTTCCTCGGCGGTCATCCCCTCGGTTCGGCGATCCTTGGGCACGTTGCGAAAGCTGGTCACCATGACCATCCAGGGACCGTGTTCCCGCGTCAGCACGTAATTCTTGCCGCGAACGGCTTCGATGCCGGCTGCCGGATACGCCACCAGAACGCTCAACAGCACGGTTCCCAGCAGCAGTTGGAGACTGGCGATACGCACGATCGACTCCCTTCGCTCGGCGGATGGGATGGACGTTCGGAAACGCCGCGCCGGCAGCGCCCCCGCGAGGGCGGGGCTGTCGGCGGACGACGCGAATTCCGTGATAAATTTTCCGGGAGGAGGGGCGAAAATTAGCAGCTTGTCGGAACTGTGTCTAGAGGCCCTGCGCTCCCCTCGGCCCGATAAGCCCGATGATGACTCGACGAGTGGAGAGGACGTGGGGTCGACTGGCGAAGTGATCGCGCGGTCCGTTTGCCGATCCGGCTGAAGCGCATCATGACCGACCGGTCGGACTTGGTACCGCCTAGGCCAGCGGAACGCGAGTTTCAAAGCCGTCGGTGAAACGGGGCGACAGCCGTTCCAGTACGCAAGTACGCGAGTACGCAACCGTGCCCCCGGTGACGCCGAGACCGGGATGGACCAATCGTCGTCTTGGCGAGTGGCGAATCAAGCGGGGATCGCGCCGCGACGGCCGGGCGGGCTTGAGTCGATCAGTCGGTCTCGCGGGGACTGCGTGCGGCCAGCCAACCGGTTCCCATCAGCAGCAGCCCCACGCCGGCCAAGGCCGCCGCAAGCGCGCGCTGGGGTTGCCGCACCAATGTGCGGGAAAGGCTGGTCCACCATGTCGGAGAGGTCGCCGGTTCGAGATCGGCTGGCGGTGTGACCTCGCGGAACCACACCGCCGGAACCTGCACGGATGGTTCGGACGCGGCCTCCACGCTCCCTGTGACCGTCGGCACCGCGACCGCGGGAGCCGCGGACACTGGCGGGGAAGCAGCATACGATGCAGGGGCGATTCGATCGGCGGATGCTTCGTTCGCGGTCCAGACCGCCGATGTCACCGCGGTCTTTTCTTCAAACGCAGGCTGGGGCACCGGCGCGGTTTCGGTGGTTTCGATGCGCGCCGCCGGCGACGTTGCAGTGATGGCGGCTGCTGGCGAGATTGGCGGTGATAGGTGTGATTGAAGTGATTGAGGTGATTGGGGTGATTGGAGAGCTTCCGGCGAGGGGGAACCGGCCGGATGGGGGGGTGCGTTGGGACTGTCTGACGGACGGTGGCTCGTCAGCGCCGTCGCCGTGAATTTCGCTTCCGGAACAAGTTGAGCGGTTTGAGGCAGCGCCTCGGATTCTCCACGCGGTGCGGCCGGAAGCGCATCGGCTTTGTCTGCCCGGTGCGGAGGTGGCAATACCGTGTTGTCCACGGTTTCCTCGGAGAGGTTGTGCGTCGGTTGGTCGTTTGCCGCGGATGGATCAGGCGTGGTGGCGGCTTCCCCCTCGCATTCCCCCGCGTCCGCTTCCGCCGACTTGCGGTGCAGGACGGCCACCACCGGTGGCGGCTGAGCGACACGCGGCTGAAGGTGAGGCACAAAGATCGAAACGGGACGCTCCCACGAACGAAACGGAACAGCAGCCGGTGCCGGTACCGCGTTGCCAGTCAAGGAGATGTCGGGTTCGGCGACACTGGCGGCCCCTCCGTACGGTCGAACAACGACTGGTTCCCGAGGGGCGACGGGAGGGTTCGACGGCGTGGGCTGGGTAGCGGAGAGTGCACCTGATGAAGCTGGCGGACTGGCCGCGGCCGACGACGGGACCGTCGCGACCGAGCGCGCAGAGGACGGCCTGACTGCGGCCACTTTGATGGCCATCAGTTTCCGCACCAATTCGTTGGCCGCTTCCACGGTGCATTCCGGATCGTGAGCCACTAACCCCGCCGATGCCTCGGCGATCTTCCGGGCGCGTTGTGCGGCGGCGATGGCCCCGTCGATGTCCCCTGCATAGGCTTTCTGCGTGGCTTCTTCGCGCAGCCGATGAATGGCCGCGGCGAAGCCGTTTTTTGGGGCCGCCGAGGGTGCGGCCGTCGGGGTTCGCGGCGAAGCAGACGGCCCCCACTTCCACCACGGTTCCGCGCAAAGGGACAGTGGCGTCATCCCCAGGGTGGCGGCCAGGGCAACACCAGCAAGGGTGCTAGAGCGGCTCGGCAGTCCGCAGCGATTCCGTTGTACTCCAACCGCGCAGTGTTCCAATGTTGCCATGACAGCCCTCCCCCACGTGCGGGGCGCCACTCCGCGCGGCGACTCCGCGGAAGGATTCCCGCATGGGAAGGGTCGGCTGTAGCGGTTTTAGGGCTTAAGCGGGATTGCGTGGATTTCCCGCCTGGAGAGCTGGTTCCATCCGCAAGGTTGCCGCATCTTCCCCGGATTGACGCGCCTTGGGGAGAAACGATCGGGAACCTGTCATCGCCGGCATACTGTCGCCCGGCTCGAACCAGCAGCTTCCCACTAGACCCGCGAACGCGAGCGGGATGCCTGCTCAACCCTCGTTGGGGCAGATGGGTCTGGCTTGCGGGATCGGGTGCCGCCAACTTGCGGGATAGCCCCGTCGTTGTGCCGGGGCGCTCCCATGGGCAAAGGTAACAGCGCGCGGTCCCTGGTACGGAGCTACGTGGTGGCGGCAGCCACCGCCGTGCCCGTGGCCGTTTTCTTGCTGTGCTGCACCATCCACAGGACGACGGGATTGGCGATGTACACCGTGCTGTAACAGCCGGTAATCGTGCCGACGATCATGGCGAAGGCGAAGCCGTGGATGCCGTCGCCGCCAAAGACGTACAGGATCACTACCACAATCAACACGGTGGCGGCGGTGAGAATCGTGCGGGAGAGGGTCTGATTGACGCTGAGGTTAATCATGTCGTAAGTGATGTTGGGATTTTTGCCTCGGATTTCGCGGAGGCGGTCGAAGATCACGATGGTGTCGTTCAGGGAGTAACCGACGATCGTCAGCAGCGAGGCGATCAGCACCAAATTGATCTTGAAATCGTCGAACGCGAGGATTGCTCCCAGCGTGGTGCCGCTCAACATGGCCGCAATGGCCACGGCGCCCAAGGTCACCAGCACGTCGTGCACCAAGGCGACAATGGCGGCGAGACCGAAGTAGACCTTTTCAAAGCGGAACCAGATGTAGATGACGATCATCACCAGACTGGCCAGAATGGCGAGCACGGCATCGCGCTTCATTTCGTCGGAGACCGACGTATCGAAGGCGTTGATCTCCTCGAAGACCGGATTCTCGGCCATGAACTGCTGCATGCCGCGGAGCGCGGCCTCGAAATCCTCGCGCGCCACCTCGGCGACGGCGAGCGCTTCCGCGGAGACGTATTTCTCCACCGGCGCGGGGGCCGTGGGATCCTTCGGAGCGGCTTCACCGCCGCGGACGGCCACCAGGCTGTCGGCCGCTTCATATTTCGGACCGCCATCAGGCCCGGGGAGTTTCCGCAGGGCATCGGCCAGATAATTCGCCGCCGTGGCCGTGCTGAGGCCCCCGCTGAATTTCAGACTGGCCTTGTGCCCGTTGACAAAGCGATCGAGTTGGGCCAGATCGGAAGCGGCGGGAACGGCCTCCACGCCGGCAATTTCCATGGTGATTTTGGTCAGCGGCATGTTGGCCGCGACAAACACATCGCTGATCTTCTGAGCCACCACGTTCTGGTTCGGTTCGGTGATGCGGACGCGGAACCGCTGGCCGGAAGCCGCCGTGGCCGCTTCGCCGGGGCGAACCAGTCGTTCGAGGCTCACCGGCGTCGGATGAAAGGCATCGTTGAGCTTGGCCCGCACCTGATCGGTCTCTTGAGGTTGGGTGAACTCAAACGTCACCATCGTGCCGCCCGTAAAATCGATGTCCAAGTTCTGGGGGCCGCGCAAGAACAGGCAGATCAACCCGATGCCGATCACCGTTCCCGATAACAGGAAGGCCCACATCCGCGTCCCCAGGAAGTCCACATTGGTCGGCCGGATCATTTGCAACATCTTCAACGATTTGATCCACCGCTTGCGCTCCATCACCTTGAAGCACAAGTGGCCGAAGTACAGCGTGGAGAACAAGCTCATGGTGAGGCCGATAAACAACGACACGGCGAAGCCGCGAATCTGGTCGCTGCCGATCATGTACAAAATCACGGCGGTGATCAGCGTGGTGAGGTTGCTGTCGATGATGGGAGCGTAGGCCTTGTCGAAGCCGTTCTCGATCGCCATCCGCAGGCTTGTGCCGCGGGCCAACTCTTCCCGCATCCGTTCATAAATCAGCACGTTGGAATCGACCGCCATGCCGATCGTGAGCACCAATCCGGCCAGACCGGGCAGCGTGAACGTGGCCTCGATGAAGGCCATCGCCCCGACGACCAGAATCAGGTTCAGCAACAGGCACAAATTGGCCACCACGCCGGCAACCAGGTAGTACACCAGCATGAACAGAAATACGGCCACGGCGGACACCAAAATCGCCGTGACACCCTTCGTCTGCACGTCCACGCCCAACAAAGGGCTGACCGTGAACTCGCTGACCGGCGTTTCGATCAGAGGCACTTCCAAGGCGCCGGCATTGAGCACATTCACCAGTTCGTCGACCTCGGCGCGGGTGAAATTCCCCGTGATCTGGCCGCTGCTGCCGATGCGTTCCCGAATTTCCGGCGCCGTTTGAATTTCGCCGTTAAGCAACACCGCCAGCCGGCGGCGAAACCCTTCGGTGGCGTCGGGGCGGTATTTCGCCGTCAACTGCGAGAACAACTGTCCGCCGCGGGCACTGAATTGAAAACTGACGGCGAGCTGCCCCTGCTCGTCCATGGTGGGTTGGGCGCGGGTCAGATATTTGCCGGTCACGGCCCGCTCGGGCGGATCGTGAATCACCAGGAACTGCGTGATTTTTTCCGTCTTGCCTTCCGCCGTGGTCCGCTCCACCTCGCGGGTGGCCGTTCGATCACCAAAGTTCTGTCGAACGTCCTGCCCCGGCGCCACGTTGCGCCAACTGGCCACCACCCGCCCCCCTTCCACCAATCGATCCTCGCTCGGAGGCAATTTGCGAGCGGCGGCAATTTGCCGGGGATGATCCTTTTCGTTGGCCAGCAGGGCGAACTCCAAGCTGCCCAGCCGCGTGATCAAGCGTTTTTTCTGCTCCACCACGTCGCGGTCTGCGCCGGGGATGATCACTTCCACCCGGTCGTCCCCGACGCGGCGGACGGTCACTTCTTCGGCACCGGAAGGGTTGATGCGGCGGGAAATGGCGCCCACCAATTTGTCCATGGTGGCCTTATCCAACGTCTTGCCGTCCTGGGCAACCTGCTGCACGTCGACGGCGTAAATCAGGTTGGTGCCGCCCGCCAGATCGATGCCCAGGTGCAAGGCGCTGTTCCATTTCTGGCCGACCATCACGCGGTAGGCGAACGGTGCCAGCGACAGAAAGATCGACAATAGCACCACCCCCATCGGAAAGCCCAGGTCTTTCAACCTCAAGGCGCGGGCCAAGAGATGCCCAAGGACGTAGGGCAGAATGAAAACGACGGCGGCGATGACGAAAATCGGCCAGGTTGCGGCAGCGGGCTGTGCCGCAACCTCCGCCTGGGCCAATCGTCCGGTCCACCAGAGTCCGTCCATGCGTCGGTTCCAAAAGAGTCGCGATACGAGTGGTTGTTGCGATGACGAATCGCCGAAGGCGCGCGACAGGGAGCGGCCTAGGACGACTTCCCCGCCTCTTCCTTGGGTGCGTCGTCTTCCAGTTTGTGCGAAATACTGCTCCGCAGGAACTTGATGCGGGCGTTATCGTCGACTTTCAGCGTGATTTCCTTCCCGTCGGGGGAGATGTTGGCGATGGTGCCGATGATCCCCCCAATGGTGACCACGCGATCGTTCTTCTTGAGCGAGTTCAGCATCTGTTCCCGCTTTTTGCGTTCGCGCTGCTGGGGCCAGATCATGATCAGAAAGAACAGCACCACCATCGCCACGATGGGGGGCAGCATGGTCACGAAGGATGGTTCTTGAGCCTGGCCTTGCGCCAAGAGCCAACTGCTGTCCATAGCCATCCACACGGTTTGTTCTGAATGCCGTCTCCCTGCGAGTGGAAGGAGACCTGTTCACCCTCCGGCTGGGGAAGCCGGTAGTCTAGACGGAACCACGCCACTGAGCAAGCTGGGCCGCGCGAAACTCCGCGACTTCGCCCGCGCGAATGGCCGCCCGCAGCCCCCGCATCAGCCGCTGGTAAAACGCCAGGTTGTGCCACGACGTCAGAATCGGCCCCAACATTTCTCCGGCGAGAAACAAATGCCGCAAATAGGCCCGGCTGAACCGCGTGCACACCGGGCAGTCGCAGTCCGGATCCAACGGCCGCGGGTCGCGGCGATGCTTCAAATTGCGCAGTTTGACTGGCCCCTGGCTCGTAAACGCCGAGGCATTCCGCCCATTGCGGGTGGGCATCACACAGTCGAACAAATCGACCCCCCGGCAGACCGCTTCCACGATGTCTTCCGGACGTCCCACGCCCATCAGATAGCGGGGCCGATTAGCGGGCAGCAGCGGCACCGTGAACTCCAGCGTGCGATACATGTCGGCGGGTTCCTCCCCCACGCTCAGCCCCCCCACGGCGTAACCGGGGAAATCCAGTGCCAACACGCCGGCCGCCGACCGCTCCCGCAACTCCCGATCGGTGCCCCCCTGCACAATCCCAAACAACGCCTGGTCGCCGCGCGACTGGGCTTGTCGACAGCGCTCGGCCCAGCGCGTGGTTCGGTCCACCGCCTCCCGCAATCGTTCACGGGAGACATCGTGGGGCGGGCATTCATCGAGGCACATGATGCAATCGGCCCCCAGTTGCTCCTGGATGTGCACGGCCCGCTCGGGCGACAACTCGAACAGGCTGCCATCAATGTGGGAACGAAACACAACCTGCCTGTCGGTTAATTGCGTCAGCCGAGCCAGGCTGAAAATCTGAAACCCGCCGCTGTCCGTGAGTAGGGGGCCGTCCCATTGCATGAAACGGTGCAGACCGCCTAATTCGGCGATGACTTCGGCCCCTGGACGCAGTGCCAGATGATACGTGTTTGCCAGCACCTGTTGCGTGCCGGCGGCCCGCAATTGCTCGGGGGTCAGTCCCTTGACCGTGGCCAGCGTGCCCACGGGCATGAAGGCCGGTGTTTCGACCACTCCATGAGGCGTCACCCAACGACCAGCACGGGCCTGAGTCTGCGGATCGACCGCTTCCAATTCAAAGCGAAATCCAGACAAACCAGCGTCTCCTCAACGCCACTCAATGCCCGGCGGCCTGCCCTTCCATCGCCGCGGGGCCTCGGGCAGCGCGCGTCGAACGTCGTCGAGCGGTCGAGTGAGGGTTCAGCCCCTCAAGCGCTGCTGAATCAACGGCACCAATTCCGCGATGGGCACGCGATCCTGGGCGAGGCTGTCGCGATCGCGCACCGTCACCGTGTCGTCCTGGAGGGTTTGGCCGTCGACGGTTATGCACCAGGGAGTGCCGATTTCGTCCATCCGCCGATACCGCCGGCCGATCGCCGCCTGCTGATCGTATGCCGCGGCGATGCCCGACCGTTTCAATTCTCGATAAATCGCGACGGCTTTCTCGGGCATGCCGTCCTTTTTGATCAACGGAAAGACGGCCGCCTTGATGGGCGCCAGCTTGGGATGCAAGCGGAGCACCACCCGCTGTTGCAGCACTCCTTTTTCATCGGGTTGTTGGTCCTCGTGGTAGGCTTCGCATAAAAAGGCCAGCGTGGCCCGGTCGCAACCCGCCGCCGGTTCGATCACGTGAGGGACAAACCGCTCGCGCGATTGATCGTCGAAGTAGGACAAGTCCTTGCCGCTGCCGGGATACTTCGGCTTGCCGTCCGGCCCCTTTTCCACCACCAGTTGCCCCTGCTCCTTGCAGAGCTTGCCCTCCATGTGGGAGCGCAGGTCGAAATCGCCGCGGTGGGCGATGCCCTCCAGTTCGCCGAATTCCCCCGACTCGAGGAACGGAAAGGCGTACTCCACGTCGGCGGTCCCCACCGAGTAGTGCGACAATTCGTCCTTGGAGTGCTCGCGGAGGATGAGGTGCTCCGGGGAAATGCCGAGGTTCACATACCAGTTGTAGCGCCGGTCGCGCCAATAGCGGTACCATTGCAGCGATTGCGACGGATGGCAGAAAAACTCCATTTCCATCTGCTCGAACTCGCGCGAGCGGAACGTGAAGTTGCGCGGCGTGATTTCATTGCGGAAGCTCTTGCCGATTTGCGCGATGCCGAACGGCACCTTCACCCGCGAACTGTCGCAGACGTTCTTGAAATTGACGAACATGCCCTGCGCGGTTTCCGGCCGCAGGTACGCCGCGTCCTCCTCACCTCCCAGCGCCCCCACGATGGTTTTGAACATCAAATTGAAGTCGCGGGGTTCGGTGAGCTGGCATTTGTCGTGCTCGCCGGGATGCTTGGACGGCTTGAGGGGACATTCGCTCGAGCGGAGATGGTCCAGCCGGAAGCGGGCCTTGCATTCCCGGCAGTCGACCATCTTGTCGACGAACAAATCGTAATGCCCCGAACACTTCCACACCTGCGGGTGCATGATGATGGACGTCTCGATGCCCACCATGTCGAACGCTTCCGGAGCGCCGGGCGGCGGCACGAGTTCGTCGTGCTCGGTGATCATGTCGGACCACCACGCCTGGCGGACATTCCGCTTCAGCTCCACCCCCAGCGGACCGTAATCCCAGAACCCATTCAGGCCGCCGTAGATCTCGGAGGACTGGAAAATGAACCCGCGCCGCTTGGCGAGCGCGACGATTTTGTCCATTCGGTTGTCGGGCATGGGAATGTGCGTGACCCAATAGGGGAAAGCGTTCACGAACGATCGCGGTCGGCGTCGGCGAAATCACGTCCCGACGCCGTCGGCCGAGGCACAGGTCAACCGTCCCGTGCGAGCGTCATATTCGGGAACGAGGTCGAACAAGTCCAGCGTGGCAGCGCGCGCAATCTGCTCGTCGAAGCCCAAGCGGCGACAGTTCCGGCCGCCGTAACTGTTCCGCATCACATCCAACAGCGCGGATGCGTCGGGCACGAGGGGCATGGGACCTGTGTCCTCCGCCGTGGACGAAAACGCGGGGCGTTGGGCCACGGAACCATACAACCGCCACGCCAGTTGCAGGGAATCGTCGTCCCAAGCGGCCGCCGACGTGGCACAAGCCGCCGCCAATCGGTCGACGACCGCGCCGGCACATAACACGTCTTCGGCACTAATCTTGCCGCGTGTTCCGGCGCACACCACGTGCACGGGCCGTGCGTCGCGCGTTACGCTGCGAACCACGGCCCGCAAATTGACAAACGAACCAATGACCACGCGATCGGCCAATGCCGCGCGATGCAGTGCCGCCGTGCCGTTCGTCGTCGTGAACAGAATCGTTTTGTTCCGCACCGCCTCGGTCGTATAAGCCAGCGGATTATTGTCGAGATCGAAGCCGGGAATCAGCACTCCTTCCCGCTCGCCCCCCAATAGACAGGCGCCCGGCGGATACGCGGTCGCCAACTGCTGCGTCTCCTCGACGGTCAACGTCGGCACGACACACGAGGCTCCGTGAGCGAGCGCGTGGACGATGGTGGTCGATGCGCGCAGCACATCCAGCACGACGGCCACGCCGCCGCGAAGTTCTTCCGGTTCGAACAAGACGGGAAGCAGGTGCACGCGCACGCTGCGGTTCATGCGGCCTTCCTGTGTTCGTTTTCCTGAGTCGGCGCAGCTATTCACTCTCCGCGGGGGGCTGGCTCCATCGGATCAGGCCCTCGGCTTCGAGATGTTCGAAATCGGGGGCGGTCAGGATGGGCGACTGCACGCCACCCGGCCCCCGGCCCAGGTGGTCCATGAGTTGACCCGCCAAAGCTGCGACCAATCCGTTCCATTCACGGAGTTGTCGCGACAGTTCGGTTCGATCGCGCGCCAGCCAGTATCCGCCGTCGTCGTGCACGGTGACGTGCAGACCCAGGTTCCGGGCCTGATCCAGCAGGGCGATCAAGGCGGTGTGCGCCTGCACGAAGTTCTCCACGCCGCCGTATTGTTGCAGGCCGGCATATTGGGTCTTGCAGCATTGGGTCCACGAGTAGATGCCGGCCAGTCCCGTTTCGATCCATTCCGCCCGGCCGCTCAGTTGTTGTTCGATCACCGCCGGATGGGTGGCGAGGCCGAACTGCGCGGTTTCCGCTCCGTCCGCGACATCCACGCTGAAGCCGATCACGTGTCGGGGAGGAATTTCGATCCAGAATTCCTCCCCATCGGCACGTTGTTTCCGGCCGTATTGTGTGCCCAGTTGACGAAGCCGGCGCGCGTCTTCGTCGTCCAGATCGTCCCCCCGCCCGGCCCGCGGCGTCCATTCGACGACCTCGTGAACTTCCTGAAACGGGAGCTGTTTGGCTGCCGCGTGGAGCGCCGCGACGATCCGCCGCGCCTCTGATGGCTCGATGGCCGCCCGCAGCTCATAACACACGCTCAAGCCCATGGCCGATCCTTTTCAACAGACGCCGCATGGAGCATACTCGCGGCGGCGGCGGAATGCGATGCGGCGGCCGTCGCCGCAGACCGCCGAAACACCCTGCGGTTTGCCTAGAACCAGTCATCACGCGGTGGTTCCGACGGCAGCGTGCCCGATCGGTCGCCCCTCGTTGACGGAAACGGATTGTCCCGACGACTCCCCCCGGCCGGAAGACCGGTCCCCCGGGCTGCTCACGAATGGCCGGCAGGTACCTGCACAACGAACCTTTCCCCGTCATGATCGAACTCGAGCACGTTTCCAAAGTGCATCGCCGTGGTGAGGTGGAAATTCCGGCGCTGCGCGACGTCACATGTTCCATTGCCGCCGAGTCGTTCACCTTCATTCTCGGCCCTTCCGGCAGCGGCAAGAGCACCCTGCTGTATTTGCTCGGTGCTCTCGACGAACCGACGTCCGGCGACATCCGCATCGACGGACAATCGCTTGTGCGCATGACCGTCCGCGAAAAAGACGCCTTTCGCCGACATTCCGTCGGTTTCGTGTTTCAGAGCTTCAACCTGCTGTCGAATCTCTCGGCCGAAGACAACGTGCTGGTCCCCTTTTTTCCGCAAGGTGTGACGGCGGAACGCCGTCAACGGGCGCGCGAGTACCTGGCGCGGCTGGGTCTGGCCGACCGTTGCGCACACCGCCCGGCACAGCTTTCCGGGGGCGAGCAACAGCGCGTGGCCATTGCCCGGGCGCTCGTCAAACAACCCCGGTTGATCCTCGCCGACGAGCCGACGGGCGAATTAGACAGCGAGAATGCCGGAGCCGTGCTTCGCGACATGCGCCAACTGTGCCGCGAACAGCGGACGACCGTGGTGATCGTCACCCACGAACAGGAGCACCTGCGCACGGGGGACCATCTGCTCCGGCTGCGTGACGGACGCCTTGTGGCGCAGGAGTCCGCCGTCGTCGCCGCGGCGTCCCTCCAGAGGTGAGGTGACGACGCACCGCGCAGTTCCGCGACAGCGTGATTCCGCGACATCGACCGGCGCTCTACGCTGCCTCGGCGACGGGTTCACCAGTTGGCGGAGGTGCGTCGAACAGTCGCTGCAACAACGACTCCTGAGGCGGCGGCGTCAGGCGGCTGACCGCGATTCCGCAGACGGCCGACACGAGCAATCCCCACACGATGGGATCGAACCCCAGGAAGTAATACGCGCGGAACGCCGTCGCGGGGCCGATGCGGGGGTCTTGCCCCAGGACCGATAACACCCACTCCGCGAAGTTGTTCGGCGGCTGCATGCCGGCGGCCCAACCTTGCAACCATCCCAACGCGAACAACGTGACGTATGTGAGGAAGCCTCCCAGCATGGCGGCGAGCATTCCCCACGACGTCGCCCGCCGCCAATAACAGGTCATCAACACCGGAGTGACAAACGCCGCGGCCCCCGCCGATCCGCTGAACACGATCAACACCTGCAAATACTTCGGGGGATAAATCACGGCCAGAACGCCCACTACCCCGACCAGCAGCATGGCGACATTCGTGGCCCGGCGGATTTCGTGGGCATTGGCCTGCGGATGCACGTACCGCAGGTACAGGTCCTTCACCAGTCCGGAGGCGATCACCAGCACGAAGCAGCTTACCGACGCCATGATCGCTCCGAACGGAGCGGAGAGAATCAAGGCGGTGAGCAGCGTCCCGCCGGGGATTTCGGTCGTCAACCGCATCGCCAACGTGGGGATGATTTCATCGGGCTTTTCGTGGGGATACAGGGCGCGTCCGCAGATGGCGATCATCGCCAGGGGGACGTAAATCAAGCAGTTGTAGCAGCTCAACAGCACGATCGACTTCCGCATGACCTCCGTGTTCTGCGCCGCCATCACGCGAATCATGCTGGCGGGGGACGCAAAGCCGGAATAGACCCACAACACGAACATCGAAAACGCCAGCGCCGGCGTGAGAAAATCGCGCGTGGGATGAAAACCGGGACCTAGGGCGTAAGCCGGCCCCGTGTGTTCGATGGCGGTGCGGGTGGCGTGTTCCAGCCCGCCAGCCGCCGGTAACGCCAGGCAAAACAGCACGATCACCCCCACCACCATCAACACGCTTTGAAACAGGTCGGTCCACACCGAGGCCAGAAAACCCCCGATCATCGTGTAGCCCACCACCGTCGCCGCGAAGACCGCCAACCCGATGTAATACTTCGTATCCATCGCCGATGAACCGGCCGGGGCCGCCGCCACCGGTTGTTGGGCCGCCGCGGGACCGCTCGCGGCAATCTCCGCAGGCATTTTTTCGTTCGTGTTCGTTTCAGACTGCGAAGCGGTTTCCGGCTCGTCGAACGCGGGTTCCGCGAACGTGAACGGACCGGAACCCGGCCAGGCCTGCTTCATCACCGTGGCGCCGGCCTTGAATTGCGCGCACATGGTGAAGCTCAGAAAAAACATGATCATCAGCGACGCACATAAGCCCACGCGGGCATCGCCGAAGCGTTCGCTGAAAATCTCGGGCACGGTCACCGCCCCCGTCTTGCGGGACAGTTGCGCCAGCCGCTTGCCAATGACGGCGAACCCCGTCAACGGCACCACCATGTAGGAGGAAATCCACAACAGCCCGACCCAGCCATAGTCGTACACCAGGGCGGGATATCCCATGAAGGTGCCGCCGCTTTGCACCGTTGCCGTCAGCGCCAACGTCCACGCACCCAGACCGCGATTGCCGAGAAAGAAACCCTCGAAAAAATTCGACCGGTCCATGGCCCGCTGGGCGAGCGTTCCCAGCCACACCGAAACCGCGAGAAAGGCCAGCAAGGCGAACAGAACGCTGAAGCCGTGGCTGGAGACGTCGGGCATGGGCTGACAGGTCCACAATCAATGGTGCATCGTTCGCAAGTGCTCAAGAGTTTTCAGCTCGGCCGCTCGGCCGCGACATTGGCTTCCCGCGCTGTCGACTTCCTGCGCTGTCGGTCCACCGCGGCGTCGGTCCAGTAGCGCGAATTGAAGAGGAAGCAGCGACCTCGCAACCGGGATGCCGCCGCGACTTTCCCAACCAGGGCGATCAATCGCGGCCCGGCCGCGAATGTCTCTGCCGCGCCAGGCCCCCTTCATTCCAACGCTTCGTCTTTCATGAAGCGAAACGCAAACCATGCCGCGAAGAGCGTGGCCGCGGCCCACGGCACGATAATGCCCCAGAACACCCAATCGGGAAAGCCGAGCACAAACGTCAGCGGATCCCGTTCCAGGTCGCGCCCGTAACCCCGCCACACGCACACGGTGAGGGTATAGCAGCACGCCGCCGCCCAGGCGGTCAGGGCCAGCCGCATTTCCCGCCGGGCGCTGTGCAGCAGCGGATCTGTCGATTGTTTGGACATGACACCTCGACGCCCCCACGACTCGCATTCCCCAGGTCATCCTGCCTCGGGTGGTGATTGGTCGTCGTCCAGCCTGCGGTTCGACGACATCAGCTTGACGAAGCAGTACAACGTGCAGCCGATGATGGTGGTCCATGACAGCAGCAGAAACACCCAGGCCATTTGCGTCATGGAATCCCTTTCACGCCATTCGACCGCCTGCGCCACGCGGTGCTCACCAGGGCGGAAAACGCCAAAAACACGCCGATCATCACCACGCGGTCCGAAGTGCGCATGAATTTCAATTGTTCGTTGAAGCGGATTTCTTCCGGCGTGGCATTCGCGCCGAGCTTCAAGTCCTTATGTAACAACTTGCCGATCATGCCGTCCGGGGCCCATTCCCACGCCGGCGGGGGCTGGCCGTCCCGGCCTCCGTTCAGGTACACCTCCCACCCGGCGGCCGGCTTGAAGATCGACGCCGCCAGAATCACGAGCAGAAACAGCGGAGTGACGTACTGCATGATGGGGTAGAAGATCCGCGGCACCCGCAGTTCGGCGCCGCGCATCATTTCTTCCCATCCCCGGCGGACACCGAACACCCACGAAAACAGGATCGCCTCGCACGCCGCCATCACCACCAGCGAGAAGGTGCCCGCCCAGAAATCGAATTCGTCGAAATAGCTTTTGGAATGCAACAGGGCCACCGGCAAAGCCAGCGGCAGCAGCATGCCCCCGAAGGCCAGGGCGCTTTGCCGGCGATTCAGGCCGAATTCATCTTGCAGGAAGGCCATGATCGGTTGGCCCATGGCCAAGGAACTGGTAATGGCCGCGAAGAACAGCAGCCCAAACCACAGGAAGCCCGCCAGCGGCGCGAACGCGCCCCAGTGGTTGAACAGCGTGGGAAAGACCAGAAAACCCAGTCCAAACCCCGACTTTTGCTGCACGGTGGCCAGCCCCAAATACGCCACCGCGATCGGAATGAGGATCGTCCCGCCCAGCACCACCTCGCAGAACTCGTTCGTCCAGGCGGCGGTCGTCCCGTTCAGCGTGAGATCGTCGTCTTCCCGCAAATACGACGCATAGCACTGCATCGACCCCATGCCGATCGAGATCGTGAAGAAGATCTGACCGGCCGCCGCCAGCCACACCGACGGATTGGTGAGGGAGTCGAACTTCGGCTCCCATACGAAATTCAATCCCTCGAACGGGCTGGCCACGGCGTGGGGATCGGTGGCCGGATCGATCATCAACCCGCGAACCGCCAGCACCGTGGCAAAGAGGATCAACAGGGGCATGCCGATTTTGGACACCAACTCGATCCCCCGCGCCAAGCCCCGCGAGAGAATGTAGATGTTCAACACGACGCACAACCCGAACAGCACCATCCCATGCCAACTGGCGGCCAGGATGGAATGCTCCTGCTGCCCGATCAGCGAGTTGTAGAAGGCCTCGACTTTCTGCGAATCCGCGTCGGCAAAGCCGTTGATCAGCGAGTAGCCCGCATAACCCAGGCACCACGATTCGATGTACAAATAGTAGGCGGCGATGATCAGGCAGCTCCACAGGCCGAATACGCCGAGGTATTTCCAAAACGGGCTTTTGCCCATCGCGTCGAAACAGCCGGGCGTCGTGTGATGGCCGAACCGGCCGCCGTAACGCCCAATGGTCCACTCGATCCACACCAACGGCAGCCCCAGCACGAGCAGCGACACGAAGTAGGGGATCAGAAACGCTCCACCGCCGTTCTGCACCGCCTGCGCGGGAAACCGTAGAAAGTTGCCCAGCCCCACCGCATTCCCTGCCATGGCCAGCACCAGCCCCATCCGCGAGGCCCAGCGTTCTTTGGAGATGGCTTTCATGCGTGTCGGACCACCCAGAAAAGGACGTCGGTAGTTGGGATAAGCGAACCACGATCCGGCGTGGCACAGCGGCCCTTCCCGCTCCGCGGCCGAGGCAGCGCCGCCAAGGCAGTGTAAACCGGAATGACCGGCTCCCGAAAGTCTCCGCGTCACGAAAAGCCCAGCACCGGGCGGCCCGTCGACACGGGCACTTTGCTCGCGGAAAGCCTCTCAGCGCTCCGTGGCGACGGCCGCGGCTTCGCCCAGTTGAAGCCTCGACGGGGAACAGTCCGCTCCGCGGTCCTGAAAGCCGACGGAGCCTGTCCTCGTCGTCCACGCGGAATCTCGCGCCAGACGGGCAGACCGCGAAACGCCACGCTGCTTTCGCGCCCAGCTTCCGCCAACAAGAGCGCACCGGAGCAGTTCGCAGCCTTGCGCGCCGGAAAATCATCACACGCTCAGCCGGCCGCGGCGTGCTGCCAGGCCCCTCTCCAGGCGGATCATCCCCGCACCTCGACGGACGCCGGCTGTTCCACGCCTCCTTTTCGCCGGCGGAGTTCCATGGCGAACTCCCACGCCATCGGCAGCACCGAGATCGCGACGATGGCCACGACGACGATTTCGAAGTTGTCCTTCACCCAGGGGATGTTGCCGAAGAAATAACCGCCCAGCGTGCAGATCACGACCCACAGAATGCCGCCAATCACGTTGTAGGCGATGAACTGGCGGTAGTTCATCAGGCCGATGCCGGCCACAAAGGGGGCAAAGGTACGTACAATCGGCACGAACCGCGCCAAAATGATCGTCTTGCCGCCATACCGCTCGTAAAACTCCTGGGTTCGCAGCAGATGCTTCTGCTGGAGAAAGCGGATCTTGCCGCTGAACGCGCGGGGTCCCACCCAGCGGCCAATCCAGTAATTCACCGTGTCGCCGACGATTGCCGCGATGGTCAACAAGGCGACCACCCAGCCGATGTTCAGCGTGTCGCTCTTGAGGGCGGCGACCGCTCCGGCGCCGAACAACAGCGAATCGCCGGGCAGGAAGGGGGTCACCACGAGGCCGGTTTCGCAGAACACGATCGCAAACAAAATCACATAGGTCCAAATGCCGCAGTATTCCACCAGCGCCTCGAAGTGCTGGTCGAGATGCAGAACGAGGTCGAGACACCATTCCAGGTAATCCATTGCGTCTCCCTGGGCATGCGCGGGGGGTACCCGAAAGCTACTCCATTTCCCTGGAGTTTCGGTCCCCAACGGGGGCGGCGGAATTTGCCTTGGGCTGGAAGGGCGTCATCCCGTCAGTGTTTTCAATTCGGCGACCAGCTTGGGAATCTCCTGCGTGGTCGACATGATCGCCACAATCGTGAAAAACAAACCCCCCAGGAGCAGTCCCACCCGGGGGAACCAGCCCGGCCGCAGTTCGGGCGGCAGCAGCGTCAGATTCACCACCAACACATGGAAGCAACTGAAACCGAGGGCGTAGTTGTACAGGATGCCAGTGGCGATTTTTAACAACTTATCGCCGGGTACCAAGGTCAACATGACCAGCCCGAACGTGAGATAGACGCACAGCACGGTAAAGTACAGCCGGCCGATGTGTTTGGGATCCCACTTGCGGAGAAACGGCAGGGCCGTCCAGAAGACATCCACCCAGCGGCGGAGCACGCCATCGGCGGTGGAGATCATGCTGGTGCCCAGCACCAGGAAGCCGCAGGCGAGCGTCAGCAGCCAGAACGGAGGCCCCCAACCCGGACCAAATTTGGAGGCCACCGCGCGGGCCACGCCGTCGGCCGTCATGCTGGCCGCCAGCCAATCGCTTTTGGGGATGGTACCCGGAGGCAGAAACACCAGCGACAGCATGCTGGGCAAGGCGAGTCCCAAAAAACAGGCCGGCATCCACACGCACCACTGTTCGCGGGCCACGTGCCGCACCCAGCCCTTCCAGCGGCGCAGCGACTCCGGCGTGACGGGAAACACCATGCCCACGTGGGACAGTTGAATGGCATGACCACCCACGATGCTGGGGATGGCCCCCACATGACTGCCCATGCCCCAGCCTTGATCGCGCGTGTAATTGCTGGTGGGAGTGTTGGTCAATCCGCCATTCCCGGAAATCGCCGCCATGGACGCCAGCGTGCCAATTACCGACAGATCGAACAACAGCGAGCGGGGGGGAACCGCACCGTCGGCACGGAACAAAATCGTGCGTCCTTCCCAGAGCGCCACAAACAGGTTGTCGACGTTCGATCCGCCGTCGGCGGCGACCACCGGCACATTGCCGAATTCAAAGAAGCCCCAGAAGATCCGCCACCACGTGGCAGGGCTGGAAAAAAACACCGCCAGAAACAATAAAAAGCCCACCACGCTGACGAGTTTGAAGGTCATCACGGCCTTGAGCGAGTTGTAGACCTTGCCGCCGACAATCAGTGGCACGAACACGGACGCGAAAATCAGACATCCCAGCGTTTTGAGCAGGCTGCGGTCGGTGAATTCCAACCCGCCCACAGTCAGCGTGATGGTCGTCGCCTCCGTCTCGGGCAGGCGCTTGAACAACATGGTGAATAAGGGAACGGCGGCATTCGACGCCAGGTAGGGGAGGACGGAACCCAGATCGAGAATCAGGTACAACACCACCCAAAACATGGGGCCGGGCAGCGTGCGAAACTTGCCCGTGAAGATCGGTTCGCCGCAGTACAGCGCATAGCGGCTGATTTCCACGTTGTACACCACCTGCCCGAGAATGCTCAGCGTGGCCAGCCACATCAGAGCCGTGCCGAAGCGGGCGGTGGTTAACGGTCCCAGCAACCATTCCCCCCCGCCGATGGCCGATGCCCCCATCACCAACCCGGGACCGAGGAACATGGCCACGTCGCGCCAGGTGAACACGGGGGCGGGTGGCAGTTCCCCCGCATCCCACCGGGGCATGGCTTTCGAACCGGGATGCGGCGGCGTGAAGGGCGCGGCCTGACCCGGGGATGCTTCGCGAGCACTCATGGAAGCAGCATCATTCGCGGGAATAAGGGGATCGACGGTCGTTCAACGTGCGCAGCGCATGGTATGCTGCCCCGCCGGCGGATGCGAGTGCGAACACCGCCCCGCTGCCCTGATTCCACCGACCCCCACCCCGATTTCACCACCCCCAAGGCACGGCCCGCCCTCACCGGCACTCGACCAGTGTCTGTGTTTTCAAAATGGCGAAGTGATCTGGAAACGTGTGGTATGTGTGCAACATCACGCTATGACGGTTGATCACCGCGCGCAGCACACTGAGCGCACCCGGGCTGAACCGATTGGCGCACGGAAATTCATGGGCCAGATCGGCCTGGGCACAGTCGGCCCGCAACTCGTCGTGCATGCGGAAAAACAGGTCCGGCGCGAGGGTCTCCAGTTGGCAACTGATGTCGTACCGCGCGCCTCCGGTCAACTGCGCCGAACGGGTCCGGCAGCCGCTCACTTTTTGTTCGACCAGGCAGCGCAGCTCAGGGAGAGGTTGGTCCTGCCGGGTAATGGCCTCGGTCAGCACCAATTTGCCCCGCCGCAACGACCACGAATGACCGGCGGAGCACAACCGCAAATGCACGCGGCAGTTTCCGCATTCCAGCACCGTTAAGCCATGACAGTCGAAGAACTCCGGATGCACCAGGCGGTCGTAGACACGCACCACCAGGCTGGCGACGTCGGGACGAGCAAACTGCACGGTCATGACTGACTCACTCTCGCCAAGCGAGCAACAAGGGCGTCTTTAGCCGATTATAGCGCCCGTGCAACCGGCTACAATCTCCCACCGAGGGATTTCCCCGTTCGCCGCGGATCGTGAAAAAACTCTCACCCCAGCGCTTGACAGAGCCTGGTCGATCAGCGTTGGACACGGGCGGCTTCTTCAGCAAGTGACAGAATCTGGTCCATCAACGCTTGACAGGGCCTGGTCTTGCCAGCCGCCGCTGACAGACTCCGTTCAAGCGCCACGACCGCGGGACCAGCCAGATCGCACAGCCGGCGCTGACGCACCACGGCAAGTCCAGGCTGACAGCGCGCCTTGCGTCGGCGTTTCGCCGCGCGAGCAGTCCGCCCAGGGGCGATCTGTCCGCCGTGGGGTGCAACGGTTCCGCGGTCAAGACTTGCGGCGGCTGTTGCGGTCGCGCGCCTCATCCAACAGCACGCGGAGCTTGGCGTCGATCTTGGTCGCGTCTCCCAAGCGATCCACGGTGTCGATGGCGAGATTGGAGCCGACGCGATCGCCTCGCAGGCTCTTCATGATGGCCTCGCCGGCAAGACCGTGCAGCTTCTTCCAGGGATCGGTCACCCCCTCGTTGCGGAACTTCTGAAAGATCTGCTCGGCCGCATTCAACCGCCCCTGTTGCAGGTAAATCATCGCCAGCCGCAATTCCGCGAGCTTCCGCTCCAGCTTATTGCCGCCCGGCTCCACCGGCTCGTAATTCACCACGGCCAACCAGGCCGCTTCATCGTTGCCCCGGCAGATTGCCTCGAAGTATTGCGCCTCGATTGTCTCGCGGCGGTCGACAGCCGGCTCGGCCGGCGGCGGGGTGAGGAACGGGTCCTTCACGCGCATCGCCCAACCGATGCCCGCCGCCGCTCCCGTCACCACCACCGCCGCCAGGGCGAAGACCAGGAACTGTTGCCGGGCGGGACGATCGAGCAGCTTTCGCCGCGAGAAGGAACCTGTGGTGGAGGCCGCACTGAATGCCGCCTCGTCGGCCCCCCCTTCCCGAGCGCAAAACTGCCGCTGGAACGCCTTCAGCTCCCCCAGCAAAGTCTGCGCATCGGGATAGCGGTCCTCCTTGCGTTTGGCCATCAACTTGTGGATGCAGTCGCACACCGGCTGGGGGAGATCGGGGCGGAGCTCTTTAAGCGGCTTGGGTTTGTCGTTGAGGTGCTGCACCGCGACCGCCAGCGCGTTTTCTCCCTGAAACGGCGGCTTCCCAGCCAGCATGTGGTAAGACATGGCTCCCAAGGAATACAGGTCGCTGCGATGATCGACCTGCTTGCCGGCGGCCTGCTCGGGACTCATGTACAACGGCGTGCCCATGGTCACACCCACCTGGGTCAACGCCACCCGGTCGCCCCCTTGCGTGAGTTGCGCCAGGCCGAAGTCGGCGACTTTGGCCTCCCCTTTTTTCGTGAGCAGAATGTTCTCGGGCTTGATGTCGCGGTGCACAATCCCCGCCTGGCCGGCCACCTGCAACGCGGCCGCCACCTGCTTCATGATGTGCAGGGCGATCGGCAGTTCGAGCTGCCCCTTCTTCCGCATGAAATCACGGAGGTTGCTCCCCCGGACATACTCCTGCGCGATGAAGTACAGTCCGTCCTGTTTGTCGACGGTGTACACCTGCACGATATTGGGGTGATTCAGTCCGCCCGCGGCCCGCGCTTCATGCTGAAAACGCTTTACATAACTGGGATCCGCGAGGAATTCCGGACGCAGCACCTTGATGGCCACCTGCCGATTGAGGGTGGTCTGTTCCGCGAGATACACCTCCGCCATGCCTCCCTTGCCCAAACGGCGGAGAATCTTGAATTCGCCGAGCGTGCGGTCGGTCAGGTCAAAGTCCGCTGCCGCAGCGCCGTTGGCGGCCGCGGGCTGGACCGATTCGGAGGGAGGAGTGGTCATGGGTTCCAGTGGCGGGAGGGTGTGCGGATCTTCCTCGATGATAGGCTGCCGGGCAAACCTTGGCAAACCGAACTTTGGCGCGGTGAACAGACCTGCCCTCCTCCACCGCGCGCCCACCGTTCCGTAAACTGGCTTGATCCCGCCGAGAACGCTAGACTCGTGCCGATGGTTGACCCGCACCAAGACACTTCCAAGGAGATGCCCCTGTGAGCGCCAACACCACCGACGGCATGACCCGCCGTGAGTTGTTCCAAACGACCGGTCGGATTGCCGCGACCTCTGTCCTGGCTGGCGCGGCCGTTCCCTATGTGTATGCCGGGCAGAACAGCACGGTGCAAATGGCGCTGATCGGCTGTGGCGGCCGGGGGACGGGAGCCGCCCACAACGCGCTGGCCACCACCAGCGGTCCGACAAAACTGCTGGCGATGGCCGATGTCTTTCCCGACAAATTGGCGCAGAGCTACGAGGCCCTGGTCAAGCAGCATGAAAAGCAGGTGGAAGTTCCCGACGACCGCAAATTCATCGGCTTCGACGCCTACAAGCACGCCATGGATTGTCTGCGGCCGGGAGATGTGGTCATTCTCGCCACGCCACCGGCGTTCCGTTGGCTGATGTTTCAGTACGCGATCGAAAAAGGGCTGCACGTCTTCATGGAAAAGCCCACCACCGTGGATGGCCCCAGCTCCCGCAAAATGCTGGCCCTCGCGGAAGAGGCATCCCGCAAAAACCTGAAGGTGGCCGTCGGGTTGATGTGCCGGCATTGCGCCGCACGACAAGAACTCTACGACCGCATCAAGAACGGCGAGATCGGTGACATTACCCTGCTGCGGGCGTACCGCGCGGCAGGGCCGACCGGCAGCGCCGACGTGCGCCCCAAGCCGCCCGGTATCAGCGACCTCGCCTATCAGATCCGGAATTTCCACGGCTTTTTGTGGCTCTCGGGAGGCGCCTTCAGCGACTTCCTGATCCACAACATCGATGAATGCTGCTGGATGAAAGACGCCTGGCCGGTGGAAGCCAAGGGCTTTGGCGGGCGGCATTACCGCGGCGACAGCATCGACCAGAACTTTGACAGCTACACGGTCGAGTACACATTCGCCGACGGCACCAAGTTGTTGTTGGCTGGCCGCACCATGGCGGGCTGCCATTCCGAGTTCGCCAGTTATGCCCACGGCACAAAAGGTTCGGCGGTGATTTCCACCGCGGCCCACACACCGGCCAAGTGCCGCATCTACAAGAGCCACAAGATGACGGAAGACAACCTCTCGTGGCGGTTTCCTCCGCCGGAGCCGAATCCGTACCAGTTGGAGTGGGACCATCTGATGGAGGCGATTCGGAAGGATCAGCCCTACAACGAAGCCAAGCGCGGCGCGGAAGCCAGCCTGGTCACGGCCATGGGCCGCATGGCATGCCACACCGGGCAAATCGTCACCTGGGACGACATGCTCAACTGCGAGCATGAGTTCGCCCCCCAATTGGCCGATCTCGTGCTGGATGGTCCCCCTCCGCTCCTGCCCGACGAACAAGGCAAGTACCCCGTCCCGCTGCCGGGCATCAAGAAAACTCGCGAGTATTGATTGAACGGGCGGAGTTCACCCCGGTCGGCAGTTGATGCAGGTCGGTGATTCGTCCTGGTCGGCGATTCGTCCGGGCTGTCTGTTGGCCCCGACCATCTGGTGGCCCCGACCGTCTGTTGGTTCCAACCGTCTGTTGGTTCCAACGGTCTGGTGATCGGGATCTGAAGTGCGCTGTGGCGACCTGAAGGGCGTACTGATGGTCTGACAGCGAAGCGAGCCGGTTCGGCACGTTCCCGCCGGACCGGCTCCCGGGTTCGCAATCGGGCTTGGTGGCTGTCGGAAGCGCGCTGCCGCGGGAAGTCGCTCGGGCGCCGTCCCGGACGGATCGCTGGTGGACGCCCACTCAGCCGCGCACGTCTTCGAAGAGGGCGGTGGACAGGTAACGCTCGCCGCTATCTGGGAGGACGGTCACGATCACTTTGCCCTCCGATTCCGGCCGTGCCGCGACTCTCAAGGTGGCGGCCATGGCGGCGCCGCAACTGATGCCGCAGGAAATCCCCTCCTCGCGCGCCAGCCGCTTGGCCATTTCAATGGCTTCGTCGTCGGTGACGGTGAGGATTTCGTCGATGATGGAGCGGTCGAGAATCTCGGGGACAAAGCCAGCGCCAATCCCCTGAATTTTGTGCCTTCCGGGAGGATTGCCCGACAACACAGCGCTGGCCGCCGGTTCGACGGCCACCACGTGCAGGGGATGGTTTTTCTCCCGTTTGATGTAGCGGCCGACGCCCGTGATCGTGCCTCCCGTACCCACTCCCGATACGAAAATGTCAATCTTGCCGTCGGTGTCGTGCCAAATTTCGGGACCAGTGGTCTTGAAGTGAATCGCGGGATTCGCCGGGTTCTTGAACTGCTGAGGCATGAACCATCCCGGCTGGTCGGCCAGTTCCTCGGCCTTGGCGATGGCTCCCTTCATGCCGTCGGCTCCCGGCGTGAGGATCAATTCCGCGCCGAATCCCTTGAGCATCATCCGCCGCTCGAGAGACATCGTTTCCGGCATGGTCAGCGTGAGTGGATAACCCCGCGCGGCGCACACGAAGGCCAAGGCGATTCCGGTATTTCCGCTGGTCGGTTCGACGACCCTCACGCCGGGCTTGAGTTTGCCGGTCTGCTCGGCATCCCAGATCATGGCGGCGCCAATCCGGCACTTGACGCTGTAGGCGGGATTGCGCCCCTCGATTTTGGCCAGCACCGTCGCCTTCAAGCCTTTGGTCAGCCGATTGATCCGCACCAGGGGCGTGCGGCCGATCGTTTCTGAGTTATCCGCGAAAATCGGCATGGAGAACTCCTTCCAGGTAAAGACGGGGGCGCGTCGCGGCGTGGTTCAGCGGTCTCCGCGCTCTGCATTATTCATCATCCTCGGCGATCCGAGAAGAGATCATCGCGCGCGGGGGGATGGCGGCCGACGGGGTGTTTTTTCCGCCGTCGCCGTGGGTTCCGCAAGGGCGACACCAGAGAATGCGCCGCGATTCGGTTCCGCCACCGAGCTTCCGCTGGTGGGAATGAGGGTGTCTCCCGCCCGGTCTCCCCCGGTCGCCACGTTCGTGGCGGGCCCCGAGGCATCTTGCAAGTAGCTGAGCAGCTTGGGCGTGGCCTGATGGATGATGACCACGCGGCTGGGAGCGCTGCTGTTTTTGGGGCGCACGATGCAGATCACTTCCGCGTCGGCAGGCCAGTCCGTCAGACCCGTCAGACCCGTCAGACCACGTTCCCCCCCCTGGGCCGGAGAAAGTCCTTCGCTCGCGCGAACCTCGGTGGCGACGGGCGCCATGTCCACCGACGGCACGTGGGCCGGAATCGCCGCAACGGATGGGGAAGCGGTCCCATTTGCCGCCGGGTCGACCGCCTTGGCGGGTGCCGAAGTCCCCTCGGCCTTTGCCCCGGCGATGGCCACCGACGCTGTTTCGCCTGGCTGTCCTGGCAGCAAGTGGGCCAACCCGGTTTTCTGCAAAAGCTCGTGGACGGGACGTAATCCGCAGTACAGACCGCGCTGCTCTTTAGGGTCGGCGGCGATGCAAATGCCGATCAGCTCGTTGCCACGGAACAGACCGCCACCGGATCGACCGGGAATCGGCATGCCGGTGCATTCCACGTTATCCGGACCGTCGTATTTGTTGATGGCTGTGATCTGCACGGTTTCACGCGTGGGTGTTTCGCCGCCGCCGCAACCAATGCTGACCACGTTGTCGCCGATGGCCGCCGCGCGCTCCAGTGTGCCCAGCCGAGCCGCGGGCAGGGGACGCAAAGTGGGAATGGCCACTAATCCCACATCGGCCGCAAGATCAAAGTCCACGACTTTCCCCAAATAGGTTTCGGGTTTTTGACCGTGCTCGAAAACATCCACCTCCACAACCGCGCGAGGGCTTAAATCGCGAAACAGATGGCCGCAAGTGAGAATGATCGATCGGCCCACCCGACTTTCGATGACCGTTCCCGAGCCGAAATTCACGCTCCCCTGATCCTTGACGCGCAGCCGGGTGCTCACGCGGAGTGGATCGGCCGGTCGGGGACTGGCGACCGCTTCGTGATCGCGCGATTGCCCGCGCACGACCGGTTCCCGACCGCGCGCGACGGCCCCCCCCCACGTCGCTCCATCCTTCGCCTCGGTTGGTGATGCAACGCTATTCTCCAGCAAGGGAAAGGTGAAACGCGGCCGGCCCTCTTCCGGCGCGGGCTGTAACGCCGGTTCGTTGAGTTCGACAAACGGTGTGGCCACGGACTCGGCCTCGCGCGATACCGACGCCGTTTTGGCCTCCCGCGGCCGCGACTGTTCGCGACGGCTCAGTTCCCTTTGCCAGTCCGGAATTTGCAGCAGCATCCGCCGCAGTTGCCCCTCCGACGTCTCGCCGGTTTGCCGCATGACTTCCTGGCCGTTGACCACCAACACGAACGTCGGGATCGTCTTGATGCCGTAGCGCTCGGCCAGGGCGCGCTCCCGATCGACATCGACCCGCCGAATCGGATAGCCCTGCCGCTCCAAACTCGCGACGATGGGGCTCATCCGCTGACACGGCTGGCACCAACTCGCCGTGAAATCCAACAGCACACTCTCCCCCACGGACTGGCCGTTGGCGCCCGCCACCAATTTCGGTTGCGGACAGAACAGGCCGACCAGGCTGGCCCCGAGAACGATCCCGCAGACGCAAACCACGGCCTGAAGACACGACCCCAACCACCACGAGCGGGGCGCAACAAGAGCGAATCGGTGCATGCCGTGGGCCTCCCTGCCAACTGTTTGCACTTCTTACAATCGCCGACGCCCTCGCCTCGGCAGAATTTACAATCCCCGACCAGCAGCCATCCCTGGCCGACGGGTCGCGACAGACAGCCGTAACATCCAATCGAGGAATCGGTTACGTCACACCGCACTTATCATCCAGCGGGTTCCGCAAAGGACGGCATGACGCTTCGCAACCAAGGGAAGAAGCTAATCCTGCGCCACATCGGCAGATTCTGCCGTTGCCCGACATCCGGTCCGGTGCCATCGCCCAGGCCTTCCGCCCGTTCATGTTGGTGTCGTAAATCGGCTGGAGCCTTGTGCAGAGAGCCTCCAGGCAGAGTCTTCCGTTGGCGTCTGCCTCCAGCGTGATGAGCTGGTCTGATCGGCCGGGGAAACCTCCGCCGAAGGACTTGCCCTCGATTGGCATCCCGCCACGTCAGCCGATATGCTACCCCGCGGTGTCACCACCTTGTCCCGGCAGCGGAAGGGTGGGCTGCTGGCAGATGGCTGCCAGACGACTGGAGCGACCGCCGTTCCGCACGCCAGGCGAAGTCCACAAACGGTTGGTCCGCAGCAGACGGTTGCCAGAGACGTTCCGAAGTCTGAATCGACTCCACGGGGAAACGACAGCATGGACACGACCAACGGCGCACTCAATCGCAAGTTGCGGATGGGTTTGGTGGGTGGCGGACAGGGGGCTTTTATCGGTCGTGTGCATGCCACGGCCGCCATCCTCGACAACCGGGCCATGCTGGTGGCCGGGGCGCTGTCGTCCGACCCGGCGAAGTCCAAGGCCTCGGCCCCGTCGTATGACATTCCCCCCGATCGAGCCTACGGCTCGTTTCAGGAAATGATCGACACCGAAGCCAGGCTGCCCGCCGACAAGCGCATCGATTTCGTGTCGATTACCACGCCGAACCACATGCATTTTCCGGTGGCCAAGGCCGCAATCGCCGCCGGGTTCAATGTCTGCTGCGACAAACCAATGACCTTCGACCTGGCCCAGGCGGAAGAATTGCAGCAACTGGTCGAAAAATCCGGCGTGGTGTTCGCGCTCACGCACAACTACACCGGCCACCCGCTGGTCCGGCAGGCTCGGGAGATGATTCTCGGAGGCGAACTGGGCGAGATTCAGGCCATTCGCTCCAACTACATTCAGGGATGGCTCCGCAGCCGGCTGGAAAAGTCCGACCAGAAGCAAGCGGCCTGGCGCACCGACCCCTCCAAATCGGGAGCCGCCGGGTGTTTCGGCGATATCGGAACCCACGCCTTCAATCTGGCCCGTTACATGACGGGGTTGCTGCCCCTCGAGGTGTCTTGCCATTTGAAGATCTTCGAAAGCGGCCGACAGCTCGACGATTATGGGCATGCCGTGATCCGCTTCGAAAATGGCGCTCTCGGCACGGTCACCGCCAGCCAGATTTCGCATGGACGGGAGAACGATTTGTTCATCGAGATCGACGGCACGAAAGGATCGCTGCAATGGCGCCAGGAGGAGCCGAACTCCATGTTCGTGCGGCGGAACGGTCAACCCCATGCGTTATACACCCGGGCTCCGGGAGCGCCGTTCATGACGGCGGCGGCCAACGCCGCCTGCCGCATTCCCAGCGGCCATCCCGAGGGCTATCTCGAAGCATTTGCGAACGTCTATCGCTCGGCCTTTGACGACATGGCGAAGCGGGCCACGGGCCAACCATTTGAGCGCCGCGACACTGTGTACCCCAATGTCTACGACGGCGTGGAAGGGATGTACTTCATCCAGCAGTGCGTGGCCAGCAGCAAATTGAACGGACAGTGGCTGCCATTGAAGCACCCTTGTGCCCGCCGGTAACGGCGAGCCGGTCCGTTGTTTCAAAGCGTCGAAAGGATGCCACAATCCACAAGGGACAATCCCTGTGTCGCTCGTGCGTGGATCAAAGTTCGAGCTGGGAGCCGACCGACAAAACCCCGGATCGGCACGACAGCCGACACAGGTTTGGCCCTGGCAACCGGTCTTGTCCGGCGGAGCTGACTGATCGGAGCCTGCCACGGCCAGCCCGCCGGGGAAAGCAGTCGGCCGCCTGTTCGCCGCGGAGAAGGTGGAACGACCGTTGCCGCCTGCCCATTCCGCACAATCCCTCAAGCTCCGCGTTGCGACGCCCGGCTCCAGCCAGCCACCACATCCGGCCGAAGAACAAGCGAAGCTTGTTCCTCCCTTGTGCCTGGATGCAACATGAGCGGTCTGGCAACCGCAAACCAGGGGTGGGTCGACGACATCTGTCGGCGGGCCAGCGAGGCCCTCGGTTGGACGCTGGAATTCAACGCCGCGACCGACGCGTCCCCCCAGTCGGCGGCACTGCCGCTGGCGACCTGGCAGAGCGAAGTCCATGACGGCGCGGAGGTCATCGGCCGCTTGCGGTTGCTGTCCAATCGCGGCGAGTCGACAGAGGTCGACTTGCGCACGGCGGTGGCCGTGGCCCATCTGATCGCCCACCTTCTCGGCCGGCTGGCCAGCGTGCAGCGCAAGCTCGATCGCCGCAACCGCGACTGGCAGTCACTCATCGACCTGGGCCGCGTTTTGCCCAGGGAGAACAGCCTCTCGAGCGCCATCCAGCGTTTGCTGGCGGCGGCCGTCGATTTCTCGGGCTATTGGGCGGCGGCGTTCTTTCTGATCGACAGCCAGCAGGTGGCTCTGCGGCTGCGGGCCGTGCATGGCCTGGAACGACGGCTGGTGGTCCGGCCCGACAGACCGCTCAACCAGCCGGGTCCCGACCGCATCGCGCTGCGGGATCAGTGCGCGATTGTCACCGGTGATGATCCCCAGGCGTGCCATTGGCTGCCTCGCACTTGCGTCACCGGCGTGTGCGTGCCCGTGCAGACGGCGGAAGGGCCGCTGGGCAGCCTGTGGTGTTACGACCGCCGGCAACGCACAGTCACCGAACGCGAGGTGCATGTGTTGCAATCGTTCGCGGCCCAAATGGCCGCCGTTCTCGAACGAACCGTGCTGCTGCGGGAAAGCGCGGCCCGCAAACGTCTGCGCGACGAGCTGCAACTGGCATCCAAGCGGCATTCCGGCGGTGTTGTCTGTCCGTTGCCGCTCGATTCGGGCTTGGACGTTGCCTTTCGCTCGGCAAGTGCCGCGGAAGTCGGAGGCGATTTGTGCGAGGTCTGGCCGGCCGGTCCGCAGCGCACCATGATCGCCGTGGGCGATGCCGTGGGCCACAGCATTCCCGCGGCCCTCATCATGGCCGTCGCGCGCGGTTCGCTGCGCACGTTGTTGCAAGCCGATCCGGAACACCTTGCGCTCACCGACGTGTTGATTCGACGGATGAATCAGACCCTGTGCACGTTGTCGCGTGCCGAGCAGTTCATGACGATGGTGATCGGTCAAATCGATTTGCGTAGGATGGTGCTGACCTACACCAACGCCGGACATCCGCAACCCTGGTTGTCGCGGAATGGGCGCTGGACGTCGCTGCAATCGCACGGCTTGCTGCTGGGCATCATGCCCGATGCCGTCTATCGCCGCTCGGAACTGCCCTTGTGTCGGGGCGATCTCCTCGTGTTCTTCACTGATGGCGTGAGCGAGGCCATGTCGCGCGATCGCAGCCTGTTTCGCACGGAAGGGGTGCTGGCCGCCCTGGCGGACACGCCGCATCGCACGGCCGCCGAGGCCGCGGATGCCATCTGGGAGCGGTTGCAGCACCACATGGGCCGCGCGCGACGCTCTGATGACCAGACCTTGCTGGTTGTTCGAGTGCGTCCCGAGGAGGGTGGCTGAGCCAGCCGTCCCGACAGCACTCACACACGCCACTTCCCGGCCGCCTTGCTCCGCGGGAATCGAGCGGACAGGATCCGACGCAACACGCCGCCTACGCGGCCGTCCAAGACTGGCACGCACAAGACTCAGTTCTTGCTGTACTTCAGCCGGCGGAGGGCTTCCCGACCGAGCGGGTCGCGGAGAAACTTCCGATAACAGTGCGGGCACAAGTCGAAGCGAAACACCTTGGTGGAGTCGTCCGGAATCGCGGAAGGCTCTCCTTCGGGCAACAGAGCCAAGGTCTCCGCCACTTCCTGAAGGTGGTCCACGTCGAAGTCGGCGGCTTCGAGCTGGTTGGGGTCAAATGCCGGATACGCCTCCAACCGCACCACGTAGCGTCGTTCCTCCAAGGGACACGCACACAGGTCGCACGAAAAATGCAGCATGTTCCGCCGGTCCTGCCCGAACTTCTGCCCACAACCTCTACTTGGTCATTGTAAACAGAAAGCCGAAAGCAAGAAAAGATTCCTTGCCCTGAAATGCACGGCTGGCTGCCTGCGACGCGCCGCATCCCTTGCACGACCCGACACGATGCATCAGCCGTCGGGCGCTTGTTGTCATGAGCGGTAAGCTGGCCGCTGTTGGGAGCGGTCGGCGGCGGCGTCACCGGCCCCGCGTCGCGCTGGCTGCGAACCGACTTGCCTCCAGCGAGGGACAATCCTCAGGGGTGGTCGCAACCGTCGCAGCAACATCGTGCGTTTCCCCGGTGTGCGTCGCTCACGGCCGCGATTCGGCTGCCTTACTCCCACGAGTCGAGCACCTCTTGCAGACGCCGTTCCGCCTCGGTGTTGCCCGCAGGCGCGGCGGGGATGAGGGGAACGCCTCCGTTTGGTGCGGGAGTTGTGTTCCCCATGGCTGCCGCGTAGCGCCGCAGTTGACCGGCTTCAACGCGGCGACGAAGCTGGCCGATTTTCAACAGAAACTCGGAAGTGGAGAACGACGACTTGAGGACGTACTCGTCGGCTCCGGCGCGGATCGCCGCTTCGACCGTTTTCCGGCTCGTGTCCGAGGTGAGGACGATCACACCCGCGTGTGCCAGCGCGGGATGGTCGCGGAACGCCTTCAGCGTTTGCAAGCCATCCCAGCCCGGCATCTGGATGTCGATGACCAGCAATTGCGGAGGATGCTCGCAAGCCTTCCGATAGGCCTCCGCGCCGTTGCTCGCCACGGACACCAGGTACTCGCGGCGGAGAACGGTGGCGAGCAGGTTGCGAAACACACGGTCGTCGTCGACCACCATCACACGCGCGCGGCAGCTTGATGGCATGTTCAGGTTCAGTTGGCAGGAGTTGAAGGAACACACGGATGATCAGCGATGACTCATCATCATCATCATCGTCTCAACCCGCCGATGAGCTTGTTTCGGCGCCGATCATGTCAGGAAATCCCTCCAACTCCCCGTCGTCCGTGCCAACTTCACGCCCTGTAACGGATGTTCCGTTTGGCCGGGTGCGACCATTGCTGCTCGTCAGACCTCTTCGCGGAGAACCGGGAACTCGTCTGTGCCGCAGACCCTGTCAAACACTTCGTTGAGCGTCTGCAAGACCTCCAGAAGCCGCGGCGTGGCAAGTTTTTTCCACTCCGCCGCCGCTGTCTCATCCACAACGGCCGTGTATTGCACGACCTCGCCGCGATGCGCGTTGTCTTGCCCGAGCATGTCGATCCTCCCGAAACAGACCGCCCAGCCCGATGCTCCTCCGACGGCTTCACCGATGATCAGTGGACGGCTCGTGCCAACTCTAGCTCGTATTCCGCACCTTGCCGTCGTATTCCCTGCGATCGGCAGCGTCGCAGCCGGCAAGCTCCGCTTGCGGTTCCTCGGAATGGGACCCGACGGCGTAATCGGCATGGTCGGCACAATCGATCACCGCGGCCTCGCGCCGCGCGCGGTGAACCGCCGGAGGAGGTAGTTCCGGCTGTTGGTCACTCAGGAACTCCCCGCGTCACGGGGCAGGTTCCGCGATCCGCATGCCGCGGACCCATCGGTGGCACTCGATGCAATTCATGGTGGTCGCGATCCACTTCAAGGCCACGTCGTCGAACTTGTCTTTCTCCGCCGACTCTTTCAACTTTTGCGCCGTGCGCTGAAACTCCTCGCTGAACTGCTTGTACATCACATCGTTGGAAACGCGCCACTTTTCGGCGGTGCTCATCTCCGCGAGAGTTTCCGCACCGGCGGCGATCAACTCGCTGTCTTCCGTGACCAGGCCTTCCAGGATTTTGTTCGAGGCTTCCAGCTTGCGGCGCATGAAATCCCGCAGCAACAGCTTTTTCTGCGGCGTGTCCTGGGAGAACCCCGCTCCGTTGAAGGCCAACCCCGCGGTCGCCGCCGCGGCCAGCAACACCACTCCCACCCACACCTTTCCGCATCGCAGAGCAGGCATTCCCATTCTCCTCGCTTGGCGTCGGGCCAGATCGGTCCCGACGTTATCTGCCACAATTCCCGCACCGGTCCCCAACTTCGACATGGTTCCAGCAGCGCGTGTTTCACTGTACCCGTTTCACGCAGCCTAGGGGGCGTTCGTCCGTTTCCTTCATCCCTGACCGGTCGCTCCCCCGTGCGCGATGGCCGACGACCGGCGTTGTCACTCCGCGGGGGGTACGAGTCGCGTTGGCCCTCCTTTTTGCAGAAACACGAACACACCCCGCTTGTTGGCGACGAACACGTCCAACAGCCCGTCGCCGTTCAAATCGTAGACCTCGTGCTGCACGCCCACGCCGGAATCGTCGTCGATGAGGTGCTGGGTCCACTTGGGCCGGCCGTTTTCACGCTGGAGTTCAAACCAGCTCAAATGGGCCGGCTCGTCTTCGCCGGGATCGCGGCCGTTGTGCGCGTAAAACCGCTTCCCCGTCACCAGATCGGGGAGGCCGTCGCCATTGATGTCGGCGAGCATCAACGAATGCGTTTGCGCGATGGTCTGGTCGATCAGGTGCGTGGTCCAGCCGTTGGGCTGCTGTTCATACCACCAAATGCCGCGGCGATGCGCGCTGCTGCCCACGACATCGCTGTCGCCGTCGCCATCGAAATCGAACACATACAGGTGGGCCTGCGGTTCGCCGAAGGGCGCGCTGTGGAACTTCCACGGTTGGTCCGCGTCCACCGCGGGAGCTTCCCACCACCCTTGTGGCACGAGCACATCGTTGCGTCCATCCCGGTTGATGTCGCCGACCCCCAGCCCATGCGAGAATCGCTCCGTACCCGGAGACTTGGGCGCGGTGATGGGTTGCACGGTCCATTGCCCGGGGGCGGTCAGCCGCGCGAAGCAGATGCGTCCGTCGGCGTCTCCATAAATCAACTCGCGACGGCCATCGCCGTCCACGTCGAGATATTGCGGACTTTCATTGTTCGTGACGGGCACAATCTCATGCTTTTCCCAAGGGCCTCCGGCGTGTCCCGGATTGCGGAACCACCACGTGGGCTTGCCGGGAAAGTCGACCACGATCAGGTCTTGCCGGCCGTCGCCATCCACGTCCTCCGCCCAATTGAAGAAGGTGTCGCCGTAGGTGGTAATGGCGAACTCCCGCGGCTGTTCGAGCATGGGCCGCGGGCGGGGCTCGGCCCAGTGCGGGCCTTCGTACCACACGCTGCCGGCCGCCACATCGAGGATGCCGTCGTTATTGAAGTCGCCATAAGCGCCCCCTTCGCTGCGGAACACGCGCTCCAGGGTGAATTTTTCGAACTTCACGTCGGCAGCGGACCGCGCGATCCGGGAAGACAGATAGGCGCCACCCGCCGCCGGCCGCAGTTTCGAGGGCAACGGCGTCAGCTTGAGCCGGCGGAAGCGGACTTCCGTCGGCCCCCCCGAGTGGACCTGCAATGCGATGACGCCGGATCGCCGGCCTTGGGGGTCTTCCAGGTCGACGCACAACTGCCCATTCAACCAGGTCCGCACGCGGCTACCCACCGCGACGATTTCGTACTTGTTCCAGTCGCCAACCTTCACGTGTTGATCGCCCGGTTTGTCCCACAGCAGGCCGCGCAGACTTTCCTCGTACAATTTGCCCCACCAGCCCTGACCGATGTCGGCCTGATAACCTTCCATTTCCCCGTCGGGGCGGGGTGCGCTGCGGAACTGCACACCCGAATTCTTGGTGTTGTCGACCAGCTTCACTTCCAGTTCGAGGCGAAAATCCTCCACCAGCAGCTCGCTGTAGAGAAATTCGTTGCGCTTCACGGGCTGCGTCGACTTGCCGACGATCTCTCCGTTCTCCACGAACCACAGCTCCTTGTTGCCGGTCCAGCCCGACAGGTCGGTGCCGTTGAAGAAGGTGTTGGCGGTCTCCGCGGTTGCGGGCAAGGGGACCTGTTGCGGGCTGGCGAGGTAGGCCACCAGGGCGCGGAATTCGCCGTCGGACATGGTGCGGATCAGGTCCTCGGGCATCATCGACTTGTCGCTGACCACCCGCTCCTCGATGTCGGCCTTGCTGATCACCACTTCCTCGTTGGCCGTCGCCAGCACCAGCTTGTCGGGATCCTCGGCTTTCACCACGCCGTTGAGCGTGCGGCCGTTTTGCGTCACGATCACCTGGACCTGATAATCCTTGCCGATGAGTGCATTGGGGTCGAGCACGTTCGACAGCACATAATCCAGGTTGGCGCGGTTGGAACCGGTCAACTCCGGCCCCACCTTGCGACCAACATCGAACAGCACATGACACTGCTGGCATTGGCGGGAAAACACGGCCCGGCCCAAACTTAGATCCGGCGGCGGCCCCCCCTTGCGGCTCAACGCCTGGCGGTACTGCTGAATGAGCCGCTGCTTGTCTTGCGGGGTCTCCCGCACAATGCCCCACACGCGGGTGATCGCCGCCTCGATTTCGGGATGCTTCAGACTGCGCAATTGGCGGACCAGGTCGGCCGACAAATCGCCCGCGGGAATCTGCTTCCGTTCCACGGCGGCCAACAGCGCGACGGCATATTCGGCCCGGCTCCCCAGCGTGTTGAGGGCGTCGCGCTTCAACGACGGGGAAAACCGCGGATAGTGCTCGAGCAGCGTGCCGGGGGTCGCGGGATCGTCATATTGCGCCAACGCGCGGACCGCCAGGACATCCAAAGGGGGCACCGATACCAACTGCCGCAGGTCCGCCGACAATCCCTCCGCCTGCACGGCCGCCAACGATTCCAGGGCCGCGGACCGCGCGCCCATGTCGGCTTGCGGATCGAGCAAAATCTTGCGCCGCGCGGCCAAGGCGGCAGGGTCCCCAAAGATCAACGCCAACGAGCCTGCGTGATGCCGCACATCGGCATCGGAACTTTGCGAGAGCCGGGTCGCGATTTCGCTCCACCCGGGCGGCATGGGCACGCGCCGCCGGCCGCGCAACCCTTGCAGCATCTCCTCGAGCACCTGCTTTTGTTCCTCCGCGGTGCCGTCCAGCGATTCTCGCAGCACGGCGGAGAGGATTTTTTCGTCTCCCAGTTGCGTCAACCGCCGCAACAGAAACCGCTTCACCAGGGGCATGCGGGCCGCTTGCCACAAAGCATGACCTTCGCGGGCCGACTCCGACGCAACCCTCTCGCAGGCGTACCAGTTCATGAGGGGCAAGTTGTGGTCGTCGGCATCTTCGGCATGAGCCACCAGGGCCAAGAGCAGCCGCAGGCGCGCAGGACCCGTCCAGCGCTGAGCCGCGCTGGCCAAATACAGCCGCACCACAGGAGAAGGATCTTGCGCGGCCAGTTCGATCAACCGCGCGGCCAGTTCCTCGTCTGGCGTGCCCTGCTCCGAAGTCAATTGCACCGTCCAACCGCGCACATAGGGGCTTTCGTCCTGGAGCGCCCGCAGCGCGCGCCGCTTGGACAGGTTCCCCGTCACATGCAAGGCCCACAAGCCGCGCAGCCGCGCGGTGTCGTTCGCCGCCGTGAAGGCGATGGCTTCGAGCTTCTCCCCCCACTGGGGATTGGGGCCGCGTTCTTGGAGCAGACGCCGGGCATGGCGGCTGTACCAGTCGTTGTGGTGCGACAGCAGCGTTATCAACTCGTCATCCGCAAGCCGCGCCAAATTCAGGTCGGCGGGCGGCGGGGATGCATCACCCGCGGTGTAACTGATCTTGAAAATGCGGCCGTTGCTGCGGTCGTGTCCCGGCACGTTGCCATGGTGGCATTGATTGCGGTCGTACCAGTCGATGGCGAACACATTCCCATCGGGTCCGTAGGTGAAATAGAGGATTTGCGACCACTGGTCGTTGGCCAGCAGGAAATCGGGCGCGCGGTCGCCGATGTAACCCGAACCGAACGGCTCGAGGCGATCCTGATTCAGCCGCGCGCCGTGAATGTTGTTCATGAAAATCTGGTCGCGGTATTTCGCCGGCCACGTGCCCCCCAGGTAGATCATGGCCCCGGCATGGGCGTGACCTCCGCCGGCCGCGTCCGAGCGGCCATTCCCCGCGTGGGGCGTGGCACCCACCCAGTGCCGATGCCGGGCAATCGTCTTGATGTCGTCATAGGTGTACGGATTGAAATGCGGTCCCGCCTGCCGCTGATACCGTCCCCCCTGAATAATGTGGTACAGGTGCGGAATCACGCAGGCCGTGATGAAGCATTGGCCGCGGTCGTTGAAATCCACGCCCCAGGGGTTGCTCGTGCCGTGGGCGAAGACCTCGAATTCATGCCGCAGCGGATGATAGCGCCACACCCCCGCATTGAGGGGAATTCGCTCCGCGTCCGGCGCACCCGGCTTTCCGACGCGCGAATGGGTGAACACGCCATGGCACCCATATAACCAGCCGTCCGGTCCCCAGATGAAAGCGTTGAGGGTTTCGTGCGTGTCCTGGTAACCCCAGCCGTCGAGCAGCACTTCCGCCGGACCATCGGGCACATCGTCGCCATTCCGATCGGGAATGAACAGCAAATACGGGGCCTGGCCGACCCACGCACCGCCAAAACCCACTTCCAGACCGCTCACGAGGTTCAGCTTGTCGGCGAAGACCTTGCGCGTGTCGAATTTCCCGTCATGGTTGGTGTCTTCGAAAATCAGAATCCGGTCGCGGGCCTGATCCTCGGGCACGCGGACGGGGTAGGAATACGCTTCGGCAATCCATAACCGGCCGCGGTCGTCCAGCGCCATGGCAATCGGCTGCTGGACGTCGGGCTCCCCGGCGAACAAGGTCACGGTGAACCCTTCCGGCACGGTCATGGCCTTGGCGGCGTCCTCCGGGGACAACCCCGCGTGGGCGAATTCATCCGGCGGAGGCGGCGCTTCCCGCAACGGGATGTTGGGCTTTTCGGCGTGAAACCGGAAATCGTCGAAATTGATGTGCCCCCAGCCACCGCTGTGACGATCGACCAGGCGAATCTGAATCGTTTTGCCCATCTGCGCTGAAAGGTCGACGGCTACCGGCTTGAGGTTTTCGGTCTCATCCCCCGACACACGGGCGATCACTTGCTGCGTGTCAGCCAGCAGCAGTTCCACGCAGGTGTTGGAGTCCGCGCCTCCGGCCACCAAAAAACTGGCCCACGGCTGCCGCACCACGAAGGGGACCGACGTCAACGTGCCTTGCGGCTTGTCTCCAGCGATTTCGTAGGTGCCAATCCAGAACTGGCCCGCGTGCTGGCTGCGCATGTCGCCGCGGCGACGGGCGACGGTGTCGCCTTGGATGGGCTGTCGGGCAAAGGCCTCGCCCACGGCCGTCCAATCACGCAAGTCCCCGTGTTCGAAATCGAAATTCAACGGGCGGCCGTCCGCCGCGCGGGGCAATTCACCCGGCCGATCGGCAGCCCACACCGACGCTGCAAGGACACAGCACACCAGCGGCATAAGCGAGCGCATGCGATCACTCCGCAAAGGGCGCCTCCCCCCCAATTCGGGCCAGCGCGACAAATTCGTCGATCCACCGCAGAGCGTCTCCGCTGCCGCGTCAATTGTCAATCGTCGCCCCGCGCTGCAACGGCTTCGATCGCTCCGACAGCGCCGCCCGCGTGGCCGGTCGCGCACCGCGGTCCGGTCTCGCAACGCGGTCAGGGAGACAACACTCCCACCGTCAGCCGCGTGGGGTAATCGGTCGACGTGTAGACGCGGTGGGTGGCCTTCTGGAAATCGTCTGGTTGGGCGAAGTGGATGTTCGGCACGAACCGCTGTGGATTGCGATCGACAAGCGGAAACCAGGTGCTTTGGATGTGCACCATCACCCGATGCCCTTTTTGAAAGCGGTGCAGCACGTCCAGCAGTTCGAAACGGATGCGCGACGGCCGCCCCGGTTCGAACGCTTCGGGCTGTTCGAAACCGTTCCGAAAACGGCCGCGAAAGACCTCGCTGCGCACGAGCATCTGATAACCGGGCAAGGCGGCTTTGTCGGTGGAGGGAGGATAGACGTCGATCAGTTTGACGATGAAATCGGCATCCGTCCCCGTCGTCGAAACCCACAGTTCCACGTCGGTCGGCCCGGCCAGCACGAGATCGTCGGCAAGCGGTTCGGTCTGGTAGACGAGCACATCGGGCCGGCGCGCGGCGAAACGCTGATCCTCCACCATGTACTCCACGACCATCGTTCCCGTGATCTGTTCGGTGAAGGGGACCGCTTTGGCGGGATCGCTGAGGTATTCGTCGAACGCGCCCTCGGCGGCTGTGGCGGTGGGCCGGGATTCCGCCAGGCGGCCTCCTTGATGCAGGTACAGCGTCCGCGGTTTCACGCCCCGCGGAGGCCAGGCATCGAACGTGCGCCACATGTTGGCCCCGGTCTCGAACACCGTGGCCTCGGCGAGCGCAGGCGCGGGCTGATCCTTCAGATACTTCTCGAAGAAGGGGAACTCGATTTCCGCCCGATAAAACGCCGCGGTTTTGCCGCCGAAACTCACCGGCCCGAGTTTATCGCCGTCGCCGGACGCCCAGCCGCCGTGAATCCAGGGGCCTACCACCAGGACGTTATTCGCGCGGGGATTCTGGCGTTCGATGGCTTGATAGGTTTTGAAGGAGCCATACAAGTCCTCGGCGTCGAACCAGCCTGTGACCACCATGACGTGCGGCGCCACGTTCTTGAGGTGCGGCAATATGTTCCGCTTCTGCCAGAATTCGTCGCGATTGGGGTGGGCCATCATCTCCGCCCAGAATGGAACGTTTTCCTTGAGAAGTTGCTGGTACACGGTTTGGGAGGTGGCCGCGTCCAGAAACATCTGGTAGCCATCGAGCGTGGGATACGGCGGGGCCGGCGGCCGTTCGGATGTCGGCTGGGGACGCGGTTGGGCATGTTGACCCAGCCAGCGGTAGGCATGCGCCAGGAAGAAAGCGCCGTTGTGCAGAAAGTCGTCGAAATACCAGTCGGCGACCGGCGCCTGCGGTGAAACCGCCCGCAAGGCCGGGTGGGCGTCGATCATCCCCGCCGACGAATAGAACCCCGGGTACGAAATGCCGGCCATGCCCACGCGGCCGTTATGCCCGCGAACATGGCGCAGCAACCATTCGATGGTGTCGTAGGTGTCGGTGCTTTCATCGACGTCCTGGGGGCCGGTTTTGACGGACAGGTGCGGCGTGACCTGCTGAAACTCCCCTTCCGACCGGTAGCGTCCGCGGACGTCTTGATTGACGAAAATGTAACCGGCTTTCACGAAGTGCTCGCTGGGACCCAGCGTTGCCGGCATTTTGTCGACCCCGTACGGTCCCGAACCATAGGGGGTGCGCTTGATGAGAATGGGATAGGTCTTCGTGGTATCGCGCGGAAGATACACGGCGGTGAACAGCTTCACGCCGTCCCGCATGGGAATCAGGTGCTCTTGCTTGGTGTAATGGAGCTGAATGTAACTCGCGAGTGGATTGTCCTGGCCGAGCAGGTCGCGCGGCGACCAGCCGCCGACCGACATCACGGCGACGAGCAACGTAACGAGCAAACCGTTTCGTCGCGGCATACGAATCTCCTCAGCAGGCGTGCGCAGGAGCGGGGGCGGATCGCCGCATGATCGGGCAAGCCGCTCATCAAAACCCAGCGGCGCGAACGGCCGAGGCGCACCATCCGCCGGAAAGGTGGCTGCCTTGGCGGCTCCGGGAGCGTGGCATGTTTACCGCCGGCAGACAAGCCAACGGGCACTGGGCCGCCCAAGGCTCCACGGCCCCGAGAGTTCAAGGCTCCACGACCCCGAGAGTTCAAGGCTCCACGACCCCGAGAGTTCAAGGCTCCACGGCGACGAGAGTTCAAAGGCTCCGCTGCCGAGGAAGACGTCGCGCCGGCTGTCCGACCCAGCCCGAGGCACGTCGCGGTCCACGAAGCGCCGCCGCGGCGGTTTGGTGGCGCGGCAACCGCCTCGCCTTGCCGCGCGGTGGTCGTGCACAACAGGTTTCCCCGGACCTGTTGCTCCACCGGATCTCCCCCGGCCGGCTGCACCGCGGAGATGTGGTCGACCGCTGCCAGATGCGACGCCAGGTTGGTTGCGACTGATCTGCCCGACAGCGGTGGTCGCGGACGTTTCGCGGTTCAACTGTTGCCAGCCGGCGGGCCGGGCAGTTTTTCCAGGATGGCGTCGATCAGGCGGTAGTCCCGCGCTTCTTCCGCCGTCATGAAGTTGTCGCGGTCGGTGTCCTGCTCGATCTTGTCGAGCGACTGTCCCGTGTGCTTGAACAGAATTTCGTTCATTCGCTTCTTGGTGCGGAGCACTTCCTTGGCGTGGATTTCCAGTTCGGTGGCGGTGCCCTGCATGCCTGCCAGCGGCTGGTGGATCATGATGCGGCTGTTGGGCAGGGCGAAGCGTTTCCCCTTGGCGCCGGCGGTGAGCAGGATGGCCCCCATGCTCGCGCACTGGCCGATGCAGTACGTTGCCACGTCGCAGGTGACGAACTGCATGGTGTCGTAAATCGCCATGCCGGAGGTGATCGAGCCACCCGGCGAATTGATGTACAGGTGGATATCCGCCTTGGAGTCTTCGAATTGCAGGTACAAGAGTTGGGCGACGATGCTGTTGGCGACATCGTCGTTGATGGCGCTGCCCAGCAGGATGATCCGATCGCGGAGCAACCGGCTGTAGATGTCCATGGCCCGCTCTTCGCGGCCGGACTTTTCAATCACGAAGGGGATCAGAGACGTCATCGTTGTGTTCACTTTGCGTGGGAAACCAGGGTCGACCCGCACGACGCGCTCGCACCGCTATTTCTTCTCGCCCGGTTTGGGCGGATACAAGATTTCGTCGACCAGGCCGTACTCCTTGGCCTGCACGGCGTTGAGATACCGGTCGCGGTCGGTGTCCTTGGCGATCACTTCCAGGGGCTGGCCCGTGTGTTCCGAGAGGATGCGGTTGAGGGTCTCGCGGGTTTCCAGAATCTCGCGCGCCTGAATTTCAATGTCCGACACCTGCCCTCCCACTTCGCCGTAAGGCTGGTGGATCATCATCTTGGCATGCGGCAGGATGAAGCGTTTCCCCTTGGTGCCGCCGGCAATCAGTATCGCGGCGCCGCTGGCCCCCAGACCCACGCAGTAGGTGGCGATGCTGCACTGCAAAAACTGCATCGTGTCGTAAATCGCCATGGTCGCCGTGACCGATCCCCCCGGCGAGTTGATGTAGAAGTGAATGTCCTGGTGCCGGTTTTCCGCCTGGAGGAACAGCAGCTTCATCACCAGCAGGTTGGCGCTGCCGTCGTGAATGGGACCATCCAAAAACACGATCCGGTTTTCCAGCAGCAAGTCGCCGAGCGTCATTTGCCGCTGGCGCGTGTAGTCCCGGCCGGAATTGGAGATGGCTTGCAGCGCAGCACGATGCGGATCGAACATTCCCACGCTTCCTGAAGAAGACCGGCAAAAGCCGCCCGGGGTGGTCGGCACCCCTCGACACCATTTTATGCGGGCCTGTCAAGTTTCCGCCGGTGCGTTGCGGGCCGCTGGAACCTGCTCCGCCCGCGGTCAACGGCCTGGTGCGGACCCGTGTTGGCTCCGTCCAGGTGGCTGGCGCCCGTCCGGTGCGTTTCCCGCCGCGGCACCGACCTCAGGCTTCGTCGTCCCCGTGATCGGTCTCCGTTTCCGCCCCCTGAGCGGGCAGGCAGATCGAGTGGCTGACCGCGGCGATGGAGTCGTCGAACCATTCCGGCATCGGCACGTTTTCGTACGCGGCGCTCTTCAAAATGAAATCGATCGCCTTCCGCTCGCGGATCTGTGCGGCCAGGTTCTCGATCACGCCGCTTTTCACCAGCCGCGCCCGCACCCGCCGGGGGTTTTCGCCGCGCTGCAAGGCCATCATCTGGATTTCCGCCTCGAGGTCCACCTCGGTGGCCTCAATGTTTTCCTTCGTGGCGATTTTATCCAGCACGAAGTGTTCCTTGAGGGCTTGCCGCGTGGTGCTGATGGAGCGTTGCCGAATCTGATTTTCGCGGGCCAGGATTTCCTCCGTGGTGAACCCGGCCTGCTGCATTTCGAGGATTTCGCGGCGCAAGGCGTTTTCCACCTGCTTGCGCACCAGCGATTCGGGCAACTCCCAGTGGGCCGACTCGGTGATCTTCTCCAGCACTTGCCTGCGGGCCGACTGCCTCTGTTCGAACGCCACCTGTCGGTGCAGGGCGTTGGAAATCTGGTCGCGCAGTTCGTCTTCCGATTCGACGCCGATGCGCTCCAGGAAGCGGGCGTCCACGGTCGGCAGCCGCCGCAACTTGACTTCCTTCACGGTCAAGAGGGCGTCGACCGGTTCATTCCGCATTTCGAGGGATTCCGCCTCGGGGGAAATGGTGACCGTGACGCGCCGCTGCGTCCCCACGGTGGCACCGGCCATCAGTCGATCGAAGCCGGAGATTTCCCCATCGGGGAATTGCAAGCGCGGCTTCAGTTCCACCACCACGTCCGAGAGCCGCCGCAGCAGGTCCCCCCGATACGTGAATTCGATGTCGACCACCACCACATCGCCCGGTTCCGCCGGCCCTTCCTTGTCGACCAGCGTGCTGTACTGCTTGAGGAACTTGTGCAGTTGGGCGTCGATATCGGCGGCGGTAATTTCCTTCACGGGCCGCTTGATCTGCAAGCCCGAATAATTCGGCAATTCGAATTCAGGCCGCACCTCCACGTCGAATTCGTACTCGAAGTCCCCTTCCTCGGGCAGCACGAGGGATTCGATGTCGAAATCCGGCTCGTTGATCGGGTCGATGGCGTTTTCCTCCGCCATCTGCTCGAGGCTGCCCAGCAGCACGCGCTGCCGAACCTGGTCGTCGATTTCCTTCTTGAAGCGACGTTCCAGCAGTTTGCGGGGTACATGCCCGGGACGAAAGCCCGGCACGGCTGCCGTATCGGCGACCTCGCGGAGCGCCTCGTCGCGGAAGTGATCCAGATCGGATCGCGGGACCGTGACGCGAACGTGTTTGCGGCAGGGTCCGACCGCCTTGATTTCGACCTGCAAATGCAGACGATACCGTCGCTCCCCCGCGGCTTCCGCGGCGGCATGTTCGTCGGCGGTGAGTGTTGCCTGCTCGTCGGACACGGTGTGCGATCCCCCATGAATGACGGAAGTTCAGTCTGCGGCCGTTGCCGCACGCGGCGGCAACCCTCCGCAGGCTGAACTCCCACGTATTGCCCCTCGATGTTAAGAGCGGGTGACGGGACTCGGACCCGCGACAACCACGTTGGCAACGTGGTGCTCTACCAACTGAGCTACACCCGCATCGCAGGCTGACCTGCTGACGCCGAATTATGGCAGCTTCGCGTGGCAGGTCAAGCGATCCTGGAGCAACGGCTGTTCAGTCTAACGCCCTCGGCCATCCGTTTCCATCTCCCGCCGTCTCTGTGCACCGCGCGGCGGACGGCAGCGCACCGCGCGGCGGACGGCAGCCCAAACAGCCAGCGGGCAGCCGATTCCGCCGCTGCCGACCCATCGCAAGTGTGGGACGCTCGGCTGAAATTCTCAAAACAACGTGCCTCCCGCCCATGGCCCACGCGGCGCTGTTTCCCGCAGCGTTCTCGACCGACTCGTGCTCAAGCCTGCCGGCAGCCACTCCACAAGAACTTCTGGCTGTTCGCCGGCGTGTTGCCGATTCGCCACGGCGACAACACCCGGCGGCACACTGCGGGAACGCGAAGAAAGCGCTTGAGAGGCAGGAAGATAGTTCCCGCAAGAACGCCGTCAACACCGGCAGAGGGTGTGCCAATTCTCAACGGTCGCCGCGGCGGGGAACACATCCCTGAGTTAACCGGCGAAGCGCGGCCGCCGTGCACGATAATTCCCGCTCTGCACGCGAGATGCGCTTGGCTGGCGAAACAGTTCGTGCGGAAATCCGAGCGCCCGTCAACGTCTTGGCACGATGTCTGCTTTACAGCCCATTCACCGGGTTGAACACCAACCAGCAAGCTTGAACACGAGCGATCAAGCACTCAACCCAGCCGTCCCACAATCAACCAACACCAATCCACGGCCAATTCCACGACACCTGAGAAAGGACCACGCATGACTCGTTTGTTGCACCGCTTGTTGGCTGACGAAGCCGGTTTCATCATCTCGGCCGAATTGACGCTGGTGGCCACCATCGCGGTCCTGGCCCTGGTGGTCGGGCTGTCCGAAGTGGCGTCCAGCATCACCCAGGAACTCGAAGATGTCGGTTGTGCCTTTGGCAGCCTGAACCAATCCTTCCAGTACCGGGGCATTCAAGGGCACAACGGGTACAACACGGTGGGCAGTACGTTCCTCGACTACGAAGACTTCTGCGACTGCGATAACGTCGGTCCCGGAGACCTTGCCGGCGAAGTCGTCCATTGAGGTTCTCTGCGACACGTCGTTGCTGGCAGCCGTTCGACCCGCACCTCTGCCACTGCTTAGAATACTGATTCCACAGCTTCGAACACTTCCCACTGCTGCGAACACTGACGCTGCGTCCTTCCCTGCACTGACGCCGCCGGCGGCACCCCCGGCGGCGTTGGCGCGCGCGCCGCCTGAGAATTCGCCTGCCGGCCCCTTAGCTTACTTGCCGATGCAGAAACGGGAAAAGATGCGGTCGAGCAGCTCGTTGGTGTAGACCGCCCCCACGATGTCTCCCAGCGCCTCCAGCGCCTCGCGCAGTTCCACCGCCAACAACTCGTCTTGTTCGATGTCGGTGGCGGCTGCCAGTTCTTCGGCGCGGGCCAGCGCGGCGTCGGCCGTGGCCAGGCTGTCCATGCAGCGGGCCACCGTGGCGCCGACCCATTGTGTGCGGCCGCGCGACCGGTTCAATTCGGCGACAATCCGCGCGCGCAGCTTATCGAGACCGGTACCGTCGACAGCGGAAACGCGCAACCCTTCGCCACCCGCGCCGAGATCGGCTTTCGTCGTAATTCGCAGCACCTGATGAGCCTGGTCGGCGGCGAGCGCGTAGCCGCATTCATCGTCGGCCTGCTCCGCCAGCGACAAATCGGCGGGGGCACACCACACCACAAGATCGGCCCGCTGCCATTCGCCTCGGCCCAGTGCTTGGGCCTCCGCGGCAAGGGCATCGCGCGGCTGTTCAAACCCGGCCGTGTCGATGAGCACCAGTTCCTGGCCGCTCCATTGCACGCGAACCGTCAAATAATCACGGGTGGTCCCCGCCTGGGGGGATACCAGCGCCCGCGTCTGTCCCGCGAGGGCGTTGAACAGCGTGCTTTTGCCGGCATTGGGGAGACCGGCCAGCACCACGCGCGGCCCTTCCCCGCTGGTGCCGCGACCGGCGGCCTGATGGCGGAGTTGCTCGAGGGTGCACCGGGCGGCGGCGACCCGCGCGGCGATTTCCTGCCGGCCCACGAATTCCAGATGTTCGTCCACGAAATCCAGGCCGGCTTCCAGATCGGCGAGCAAATCGAGCAAGTTGCTTCGCAAGGCGGCCAGCGGTTGAGAGATTCCGCCCGCCAATTGCTCCAGGGCGATGCGCAGTTCGTCGTCGTCGCGGGCGTCGATGACGCCCAACACGGCCTCGGCCTGCAACAGATCGATTCTGCCGGCGAGAAACGCCCGCAAGGTGAATTCACCTGGCCGCGCCGGGCGGGCGCCGCAAGCAAACAATTGAGCGAGGAGGGCCTCGAGGAGCGGCGGCGAGCCGATCAGATGCAGCTCGGCGACCGGTTGCCCCGTGTAACTCCGGGCCGTGGGCCAAAGCTGGAGTTCCGCGGGAATTCGTCCACGACAGTCCGGCCACGCCACATGCCCGGACCAGCGACTCGCCCGGCGGGACGTCTGCCAGGAGTCGTCGGCGGTCTGAAACAGCGGACGCAGGACGGACACCGTCGCGGGACCGGTCAGGCGCAGGATTCCGCGCCAGCCAGGTCCAGGCGGCGAGGCCAGGGCTGCAATTGTGTCATCCCAGGAAAACGGTGCGGTCGACGTGCTCATGTCGACATGTTCGCCACGGGGGACAGCCGCCGTCGGGAAGAGGCAACAGGGGCGCGCCGCCGCGGAGTGTCAATGCTGCTTGCGCTTGCGGTTCCCTTTGCCGCCGGGCACCTCGCGCGTCGCCGAGGGAGGCTTGTCGGCGAGCTCCTGCAACTTTCGCAAATTGTTCTTCCATTCGGTGAACAGCGACGGTTTCGCGGAAACCGTTTCGGATGGCCGGGCGGCAGTCGGTTTGGCCGCCGACGATTCCGGAGCGGCGACGGGCGGCGACGACGCGGGTTGCGGATGCCACTCGGCCCACCGCTTGAGCAGCAGCCGTTCGGCCATGCCCCAAATGCTGGAGGTGATGAAGTACACGCACAGTCCGGACGGCACGCGGTAGAAGAAGATTCCCATCACCCCCATCATGATGTTCATCATCTTGTATTGCAGCGCCTGTTCCTCGTCGGCCGGGGGCGGCATCGTCAGCTTCTGATTCAGGATGAACAGCACGATCGTAATCACCGGCAGCAGGTTGAATTCGCTCCATCCCAGGAACGGCAGGCGGAAGCCGAAGGGAAACAAGGCATCGGGCGCCGCGAGATTGTCGATCCAGCTCCCCACGATGTGCATGGGGGCCATCCGCAGGTCGACCGAAATCTGCAAGGCGCGGTACAGAGCGAAGAAGATCGGCATTTGCGCCAAGAGGGGGAGACAGCCCCACATCATCTTCAGGTTGACTTCCTGCAGCGTCCGCATTTCCTCGCGCGTCAGCGATTCGGGGTTCTTCTTGTGTTTCTCGTGAAGCTGTTTGATTTTGGGTTGCAGTTCCTTCATCTTCTCCATGCTGCGGGCCTGATAGCGCGACAACGGAAAGATCGCCGCCCGCACCAGGCAGGTCAACCCGATGATCGCCACGCCGTAGTTCAAGCCCACGGCATTCAGACTATTGAGAATCCACAGCATCACCACCACGATCGGGGCAAACCACCCGTAATCGAGCACCGCATCGGCTTTCAGCGCGGCCAGCAGCGACCGGCGTTTCGGGCCGGCAAACAACACGAATTCGTCCGTGAACTCGGCGGCCTCCTGGCCGAACGGCTGGAGCGTCCTGGCCACGGAACTGAGCGTCACGCTCAGATCGGCATAGGAATCTTCCGGACCTTCCTTGATCACTTCGGCTCGCGTGGCGGCAATCGTGGGCGATTTCAGTTGGTCTTGCAGCGGATGCAATAGGGCGGCGAAGTACTGTGTATCGACGCCGATGTATTGAATCGGCCGCTTCCAGACCTCGATGTCTTTCGCGCGTTTGTCCTTCACCGCTTCCGTCGCGCTGAACGTCCGGTCGTCCACGACCCCTCCCGGTCCGAGAAACCCGAGCCGAATGTCCCGGTGCTTGCTGGCGTTTTCGGGATCTTCCAGCGGCAGACCGACGGGGCCGCGCAGTTCGTATTCCACTTTCACTGGCTCGACATCCAGGTTGCGGACCGTGAACCGCAGCTTGACGAAATACCCCTCGGCCCAGGTATCGCGCGTGTCGGGTGTGGGCGTTTTACCGGCGGGAAGTGGCTGCAATTCGTAATGCTTGGTCAGTTCGAGCTTGCCGTCGGGAGACACGATGCGGAACCGCACCGAGGACGACGTTTCCGTGCCGGGAACGATTTCCCAATGAATGTTTTCCAGCGACTTCCCCAGAAGCTGTTTGTCCAACGCCTCCAGCCGGGTCGCGAAGGTGCGTTCGGCGACATCGGGGTCGTGGCCGACGATCGTGAGCAGGCTCCGGCGATCTCCCACTTCCGGATAACGGGAGTCATTGAGACGAATCGACTCGATCGACGCCCCCAGAGTGGACAGCCGCACGCTGAAAAAGTAGCCCGACGCCGGATCGTCGGAGCCGAGGACTACCGTCCGCGGCGGGTGGTCGGGCAGCGCCGACGAGACTGCGGCTTTGGCGGGGACATTCGCGGGGCGCAGCGCACTCACGGGGCGGTCCGCCGCCTCGGTCGACAGTTCCGAGAGGTGCTTGGGAGGCGCGGGACGCGGGGGGACCAGGAGCGGAACCACCACGTTCGTCCACAACAGCATGATGGCCAGGGACAACGTGATGAAGGTCAAGAGACGGCGTTGCTGATCCATGTTTCCAATTTCACCAGGCCGCCCGGTTCATCGTCGTCGAACGCGGGGCAGCCGACTCGAATGCGGATTGACCGTGCATCTTATCCATTCCGCTCCGATCTTGCTCCCCTCGCCGGATCGGAATTCAGCACGCCGCGTCGGACGCGGGCGGCTCCGTCTCCACGAGTGACTTGAACTCTTGTTGCTCGCGGGGGCCGTTGGCACACGAACCGGGCACCGCGGGGGTCATCCCGCCGCACAGAGAAGTTCCGGCAGAGAAGCTCCGGCAGATGGCTTCCGCCGGGTCACTTCGAGCGGGGAAGTTCCGGCGGGAGGGCCTCTCAGCGCGCCCATTTCGGGTCGGCGAATTGTTCGCCCACGGAAACGTGAAACCCCGCAAGTTCGAAGCAGCCGTGCAGCGTTTCCGCGGCCTTGAGCATCTGCGGCAGCGCTCCGCGGTGGAACACGTGCGCGTGGAGCGAGACGGGGTCGAACACCCAAATGGCCGGCACGCCCCACTGTTGGTATTCGCGAACCCGCTGTGCCATGCTCTCTCGACGATCGTTCGAGGAGGCCACCTCGACGATCAACTCGGGTTTTCGGTCGGTCACCAGTAACCCCATTTGTGCCAGACCATCGGCCATGGAAAAGCAAGAGATCGCGGGACAACGGATGGTGTCGGGCTGACGGGCGACGATCAATCCCAACTCGAAACACGGATACAACACGGGGTGCTGGCGGAGAAACGCGCCCAAGGCCTTGGCGAGATTTCTCACCACGTTGCCATGCAACTCATCGGGGGGGCTGAGACGCACCAGGCGGCCGGCAACCACTTCGATCCATCGATCGCCTTCCTCCAAGGCGCGCTGGTAGTCGTCGGCCGTAAACGGGCGTTCGCTCGACATCGGTCTGCTTTCGTCCGGCGTCCGCTGGCTCTCGGCTCCCGACTTTCCGCGCGACACACGGCTGAAGGACCGCCATCCCTCGTGCCGCAACCCGGCCGCGCCCCCGCCCGGCGTTGCCGCAACTTGCCGTCACCGCGAGTGTACCGCGGGAAGCGCGCCGGCCCAACCGACAAAGGAAACAACCCCCATTCTGACGGGCAGAAGGGGGTTGACGGGGATGTCGCATGGCACAGTCGGCGGGGCGGCGACTACTGGGCGTTGATGGGTCCCGCACAGCGAATGAGGTGATCGTGGTCGATGTAGACCACTTGCACGGTTTCATCCTTATGGCGGAAGGGAACCGGCCAATCGGAGCGAATCACCTTGTCGTAATACACCGTGCACTTGTAGTGGCAGTGATGGAGACGAGCCGGCCCGACCATGGGGTAAAACCGGCAGTCGTCGATCCGGTCGACAATAGGCTCGACGACGATCCGCACGTTGTTCCGGGTGGTTTCCGCGAGGAAGGCCCACCCGCCACTGGTTTCATCCGGCAGCGCCCGCATCACTTCGTCCTGCGAGGGGGGATCCTGGCAGAACAGCGGAGCATGCTCGCCTTCCACCGGATCGAGGATCGGCACCTTATCGTAGCGCTCCTCGTTCACGTAGGTATCTTCAATCAGTTGGCTGTAGTAGGGGCTGACCGGGATCAGCGGCGTGGTTCCATAAAAGTCGCCGAGAATCCACGCCACCTGGTAAAGGTTGCCCAACAGCGTGCAGCCGCTGGTGCCCAAGGTGCAAAGTCCGATCCCGAGCAGCAGGGCGAAGCGTTTCAGGAGCGAACTGGTCGTGCTCATCATTCGTCTCCGAGAACCTCTGCGGAACTCTCCGCCGTCAGATGTTGGGAATCAGGACCGAAGCCGGCAGCCACTCGTTGGTCAATGGACGGGTTGCGGGCGGATGCGGTCAGACCGCCTGCATGGTATGTATCGAGTATTCCGGTTGCGGGACTTGTGAGATTTTTCCGGAAACTCCGATTTCGCCGAGAATTCGGCCGGAAACGGCTCCTCCCACTCCGCGCGGCTGACCCTCCAATGAAAAAACGTCTCCGACAGCCGCTGCCGTCGGAGACGTGCTTGCCATTCCTCTGCCTGCCGGAGCGGACACGGAGGCTTCCCGCCCGCGGCAGCTTACCCCTCACCAATTCTTGGGGTTGAAAAACCACCACCATTTGTCCGTGCGCTGACGGAACTGGAGGCTCCAGTATCCATCGTCCCACCGCAACGTGGCATCACGCCACCCCAGGGGAACCTGCGGATAGGGATAGAACGGTCCGATGTAGGGCCACGCGCTGGGACTGTACTGCGAGGGATAGGTGACCGCCGCCGAGTTCGGGTACTGAGCATACGCCGGCCAGGCATGGTCCGGCAGGCTCGGCAGGTTGTACACCGCGGGTGCCGCGCCGGGACCACCATGGCCATACGCGGCCATGGGCAGCGGCGCGCCTGGAGCCGGCGGCATCCCTCCCGCCTGGTAGGCCGCGGGGTGAATCGGCATTCCGGCGTGCGGACCCTGTGGGGTCTGTGGAGCCAGCGGTTCCCGCGTCGGTCGCAGCAAATTCGTGACCGAAGTCACTCCCGCAACTTGCGACGCCACCCGCCCGGCCGCTTGTCGTTGGGCATTCGTCTCCACCGTGCCGCTCAAGGTCACGGCTCCATCTTCGTAGCGGATTTCGATGTCGAAACCGTCGAGTTGGGCCGCGGTGAGCGCATCGGCCACTTGCTGAGCCATCACTTGATTGTGGCCGCCAGTCGTAACCGAGTACTGTGCATGATTGATCTGCTGCACCCGTTCCGCCTGCGGACCCGCGGAAGTATGCGATGCCTGCTGAATGGAGCCGGCACTCATCCGCTGCGTCGCCGACGGCTTGGGGGCCAACACCAACTGGTTGTCCACGCGCTCCACTCCCGGGATTTTTTGAATCACCTGAGTGGCCTTGTCCTTCTGCTTGGGGTCCGTTACGCGCCCCTTGAGGGTGGCGGTGCCGTCCTTGAATTCGATTTCGATGTCGTAGCCCTGCAACCGGGCGTTGCGGAGGTTGACCGCGATTTTGTCGGCCATCTCCTGGTTGTGCGATTTCCCGGACGGCCGACTGGCCGCTTCCGTTTTTTCTCCCCCCGCATCTCCAGCCGGTGTGCGAGACCACGGGGCGGCCAGACTGAGGCCGGGCGTGGCGGCCATCAGGCCGAGCGTCAACGCCCACTTCCCGTACTTGCGCATGGACTTAGCTCCTTCCGTTGATCGCTGACCGTGGCGAAACCGCTTGGCGATGCGTGGCACGGCTCCGAGAATGGCATCGGGGCACCACCTTCGGCCAAGACTGCCGGTCCCGACCGGTTTCACCGCCTCCGTTCGGTGGGCGAAGCGGGAATCCCTCTCCGCCGACGGGGCGCGCTCACACCCCGCTGCTTCTATTCATCGGTCAGTTGGCTCTGTCCGCACAGAGTTTTCCGATATTTCCGAGATTTTCCGTTATGCGGAACGTGCCGGTGAACTCCCCTGGCCGTTCCCAGCCGGTTCCTCGCCTCCGCACCGCGTGCACCGCCGTCCGGTTGCCTGTCCATTGGCTCGGCGGCCAAGGCGCAACCTTTGCCCGAACAACGTGACGCGCTCGGAGACCCAAAATTCCCGTCGTCCCAGGTCTTACGCCTTGCCATCCTCACCGCACCCGCGTCATGTCGAACAGGTGTGTGGCCTGAGGCCCCAAGAAGCCTTCGAATCGGCAAGGTTGGCCGGTTTCCGGGTCGGTGACGACGCCCCGCTCCGCCAGTTCGAAATAGGCGTAGCTCCAAGGGATGGTCGTCGCGCCGTCATCCTCGCGAACCTCGACTTCCGTCATCGCCGCTTCCGTAGCCGTTTGTCGCAGCCGCGAACCGGCGGCTCCTTCGATCTCGGCTTTCATCGGGACACCGGCGGCCCGCAGCGCGGCGACGGTCTGTTCGATGTCGGCCAAGGCGGGTGTGCCGTGCGAGTTGATCAGGGCCGTAAAGTGATTCACGTTGTAACCGTGCACCAAAGTCCATGCGCCGTATTGACTTTCACGGTTGACTGCGTCGAGATCGCCGCGCCGCGGAGCCGGCCAGGGACGGGTCTGCAAATAGGCCACCCCCCGCTCGATCAAGCGGGCGTGGTCCTCTTCGTGGGCGACGTGCAACGCATGCAGATCGTCGCCGGAAATCATGGGTACGTGTTCGGCCAGGGCAGCATCCAGAATGCTTCGCACCGCCGGACCCAGTGTCCACGACTGCAATTCGGAGATGAACAGCTTGGGAAACCAGGGGTTCGCGTGCTGAAAATGAATCGCCGTCAACCGCTTGTCGGGGAATTGATACGTGCCCGCCGCCTGGTATCCCAGGGCTTCGAACATCCGCGACACCGACACAATCCCCGTCACGGGTGCCTGCCCGGCTATCGTGCGAAAGGCGATGTGGTCGTTGACGAACGCTGCTCCAGCGTGCGCGATAACTTGTTCGTACACCTGAACGTAAGGCACACGTTGGCGGTACGTTTCCCAGAGCCGGTCGAGAATCGCGGCCAACAACCGCTCACGAGCCGTGTGCATTGGTATCCGCGAGTGTGGACCGCGGGGCTGGGCCTGAGACATGGGGGTTCCCAGATCAGGAGGTGTGGCACGAATCAGGGGGTGTGGCACGGCATCCTACCACCCGCCCCAGGGCGACGGCAAAGACTCCCTGCTGCCCCACACTTGCAAGCTTTGGACATCAGGCTGTTGAGCGATCTCTCCCCGTCGACACTCGTGGCAACGTCGACTGCCACCCCGTATTTCCGAACGCGGTTGCTTTTTGGCAACAACCCCCGGCCGCCAGTCGAGCGGGCGAACCTATCGATTTCGACCAATTCGTCTGCATTCCGTGTGACCGCAATCCTTGACGACCGGCAATCTCGACCTAGGTTTGGGATGTCGTCGCCACGGCGACGCCTTGAACGGCAAACGACAAAACAACGGCACACGTCCTGGAGTCGCCAGGATTGTGCGGAGCGCGGCAAGGAGGAGCTGGGAGCTTCGAGGGGACCTTGCCGCGCTCTCTTTTTTTTCTCCTGACCGCACCCGCCACATCATCCCGCCCGTGATGGCGTTCGTTACGGACTTCTATTCCCCACCGCGAGGACGACCTCACCACGACCGGGAACCGGTCCATCCCGGCTCGCGGCGGTTCCCCAACCTCCCTCGGCCATCCGGCCAAGCTTCCAAGTGACACATCCCACCGCTCAGCGACGACCAGACGTCGCTGAAGGTGATCTGAAGTTGTCTAGGTTTCCGAGCGACCGTACAATCCGGAGTTTCCAACGCCGGTTTCAGGGCCGACAAGGGCTGCGGGGGCGCCTGGCGATTTCCCAGAACGTGTGAATCCATCAGAGGATACACACTTTGCCGTCGCTGTGCGGACGGTAACAGGCAAGGCGTTCGTCCCGCCCCACAAGACCCCAGCGCGGAACAGCCGGAGATTTCGACTCGGAGAGGTGACAGAGCGGCCGATTGTGCAGCACTGGAAATGCTGTGTCCTCGCAAGGGGACCGGGGGTTCGAATCCCCCCCTCTCCGCTCATCCCCTGCACTATGCAAACCACGTCCTGCCGCGTCGCGTGGCGCGGCAGATGTCGTTTGCCCGGCAACGGGGGGACGGAAGCAGCCAACCGCGCGGTGGCGCGGAGTCGCGCCAGCGCAACTTCCCACCCAGCCGGCATTCGCCGTGAGACTCCTTGCTGCCTGCGCCCGCGGCCAACTTTTGAGGGGCATCAGCGCTCGTGACGGGCTTGCAGCTTATTCCACTCGATGTTGCGCTCGAGTTCGTCGGTCCTGGCCGCCTTGCGTCCGCGATTGGCGCGCAGGTATTCCGCCATGTCGGAATCGTACATGGCCATCGGTTCGGGAGACCGGCCCAAATCGCCTGTCTGCTCTTCCCACTCGGCCAGCCGGTGGCGCAACTGTTCCAGAACGGGGCGGTATTGAGGGTTGTCCGCCAGATTATTGACTTCGTGAGGATCCGCTCTCAGGTCATACAACTCCTCCGGCGGACGCCGTTCGGCAAACAACAACCGCGTCGATAGCTCATCGAGCTGTCCGGCGGCGTGCAGTTCCCGTAGCCGCTGAATGATGGCTTTCCCATCCTTATAAACACACGGCTGCAAGTGCGGCCGAGAGGGCAGATAATTGCGAATGTACTTGAAATCCTCGGTTCTCACGCTGCGGATGCGGTCGATGGTCTCGTCGCAGCGATCGCGGGCGGCGAACACGGCACTACGCGGCGCGTAATCGGCCGCCAGTACGTTGCGTCCTTGCATCCAGGAAGGAATTGGGATGCCGGCCAACGCCAGCGAGGTCGCCGCCAGGTCGATGTGTTCGATCAGGTCGTCGCGGACCGCGCCGGCTGGAATGCCCGGGCCACGCACCAAAAAGGGCACATGAATGCCCTCGTCGTAGAGAAACTGCTTGCCGCGGGCATGGCTGATGCCATGGTCGGTCATAAAGAACACAATCGTGCTGTCGAGGAGTTGCTCACGCTCCAAGCGGGCGAGCCACATGCCGACCTCGCGATCGGTGTAACGACAGCAGTCGAGATAGTCGGCCCAATCCTGCAAGAGGACCGGATCGCGCGGATAGTACGGCGGCAAAACGACACGCTGCGGATCGGTGTTCGAGCCGAATTCCTGCCGCACGCGGGCTTGCCAGTTTTGGTTGGGTTGCTGTCCGCGATGCTTACCGCCGTGCAGTTGCACCTGCATGAAGAATGGCTGGCCCGGTTGGCGGCCCGACCAATCGTTCCCGTCATACATGGCGGGATCCCACTCGAAGTTGTAGTCGGTCTTGCCGAGTTGCTTCCCAGTTGCCTGAAAACCGCCGATGCACGTGTAATAACCCGCCCGCTGGAACAGCACGGGGAGCGGCACGATGCCGTCGGGCAGGTGGATCTTGAGTTCGCCGCGGCCGCTGCGGTGGTGATGGGCGCCGATGGTGGTTTGGTAGCAGCCGGTGATCAAGGCGGAGCGGCAAGGGGAGCAGACGGGAGCGGTGACAAACGCCCGGGTGAAGCGCAGGCCTTCGCGCGCCAGGCGATCGACGTGGGGCGTCTCGATCAACTGTTCGCCATAGCAGGAAAAGTTGGCCGACATGTCGTCCACAATGATCCACACGATGTTCGGGCGCGAGACACGCTCGGCGGAACGGGCGGAGGAGACGCAAGCCACAGCACAAGCCAGTAAGGCCCAGGCACGTAGACGGAACATGGACTGACCTTTTCCAGACGACAAGGTGTTGCTTGGCGGATTCCTGACGACGAACTGTTGCTGGGTGGGGGACTGGCGGGGGCGTTCCAGCATCCCTTGCAGACGGCCGCGGAATGATGGCGCGGCGGCCGCGCCGGCCCCCATGGGAGCATAAACACCCAGAGGCGGGGACGGCAAACGCGGAAAATCATTGAACTCCGAAGACCGTTTGCCCGTGCACCACCAGCCGCCCCAGGCCGCACAACATTGCAACTTCTCGCCACAACCCAGCGCACTCAGCCCGCGTTTCGCACCGCACCATTGGATTTTGCGGCATCGGTGCTCCGCGCGGGCGGCGGTGTTTCAACCGGCCTGGCGGTGGGCGCGGGTTCGGCAACGGGGTTCCGACTTCCAACGGCGGTGCAGCCAGAAGTACTGTTCGGGGTAGCGGCGGACCACGCGTTCCAAGGCCGAAGTGTAGCGCTGCGTGATCTCGCGGACAGGGTCGGCGGCGGTGATCGTTCGGGGATCGATCACGTCCTCGCACCAGATCAGAAACCGCGACCACCCGGTGTGGGTGAAGTCGTCGGGCAGGCGGATGGCGCAACCGACAATGGTGGGGGCATCGTATTCCAAAGAGAGCAGGGCGATCGATTTGACGGTGGATGCCGGATGGCCAAAAAAGTCGACGAACAAGCCGCGGGGGCCGGCATCCTGGTCTCCCAGCAGGCCCAGATTTCCGCCCCGTTGGAGCAACGTCAACATGTCGTCGTAGCCGGCCCGTTTGCCCAGTTGCCGATGACCGTGGAACTCGCGAAAGCGGCGGAACCACGCATCGAGCAAGGGGTTGTCCATTTCGCGGGCCACCACCCCCATGGGGAACCCCCAGATGCCCATCAAAGAAATTGAGAGTTCCCAGTTGCCGAAGTGACCTCCCAGCACCAGCACCCGCCGGCCGGAAAGGAGTGCCTCATTGGTCTGCTGCAAACCGTGGAACACCAACTGCCGGCGGTACGTGTAGGCGTGCAATTTGCGGGTGGATTGCACGACTTCCACCACGGTGCGGAACAGGTGCACCCACATGCCGAGAATTGTTCGCTCGATTCGTTCGGCGGGCCAGTCCTCGCCGAACGCCTTCCGCAGATTCTGGGCGGCGACGTCGTACCGGGTCCATTTCCGCGGCAAGACGTAATGCACGAAAGCGGCAAAGTTCTCCGCAAGACGGGCGGAACACCGCACTGGCAGACACTCGATGAAACAGACGACCAGTCGAAACGCCGCGTATTCGAGCCGGTGTCGCCATGTGGCCCGCATTGCATCCTCCCTGACGGGACCCAGTCTCTTCCGTGAGGCCGCGGGAGCAGTCTGCCTGGAATCGTGCACTGGGTCAACGGAGATCTTCCGGCGGCGGTTTTGGCCGTCCGGTCGCGCGGCGGACGGAGTTCCCCGAAGCAGTCCAGTTTGGCCGATTCCGCGGATGTCGCGCGGCGCGGCACTGGCTGGGGACGGGAGGCCAAGGTCGACCAATTGTAAGGCCGCTAACGTTCGGTGCGCCAGCGCTCGGCAGCAGCCTGGCAGTCGAGCATGCGGCGGCGAACGTAAGCGAGCAGCTCGGCTTCTTGATCGCGGGAGAACTTTTGCAAGTCGTCGCGCGACAACGGCTCACCGAACACCACGCGAACCGTTCCGGGCCAAGGCAGCCAGCGCCCCTTGGGGTAGGCCTGAAAGGCACCGGCAATGCCCACGGGAATGATGGGAACCTCGGTTCGCCGCAGCAGCAGCAGGAAACCCGGCTTCAGCGGACTGATCTGGCCGGTTTCCGTGCGCGTGCCCTCTGGAAAAATCCCTACGTAAAAGCCATGTTGCAGTCGACGGATGGCTTCACGCAAGCTGGAAGTGCTGGCGGCGTCCCGATTGATTGGCATCACGTAGGTATTGCGAAGAATCCAGCCGATCACGGGGACGCGGAACAGGTCCTCCCGCGCCAGATAACTCACGGGACGCCGCAGGGGAAGCCCCACCAGCAACGGGTCAAGAAAACTCTGGTGGTTGATGACGAACAGGGCGCCCCCATGGGGGGGCAGATGGTCGAGTCCGCGGGCGCGATAGCGCAGCCAAAAGCTGAACACGTTTTGCAGCAAGAATTGGATCGTCCGCCAATGGGCGTTGCGGACGCAGGGATCGGGGAGTGGCGCCGGTTCGGGCATGATCTCTCGGCCGAGCGAATTGCGAATGATATACCGGACCGTTACCATCCTGCCAGACCACGACGCCGTCGGTCCAAATCGCTGCATCTCCTTCCAGGGGTGAGACTGGGATCGTTCGCCGGGTCGTGGTGTGATCGTCCCGCACCGTGCACTGCCTAGTTCGCAAGCAGCCGCGAGACCCGGTGCCTAACCGTCAGCTACCACCAGTACCACCATGACCGACACCTATCGACCTGAAACGCAGTGTCTCCACGCGGGACAAACTCCCGATCCGGCCACCAATGCGCGGGCGGTGCCGATTTATCAGACCACGTCCTACGTCTTCAACAGCACGGAGCACGCGGCCAAACTGTTTGCGTTGCAGGAATTCGGCAACATCTACACGCGGATCATGAACCCCACGTGCGATGTGCTCGAGAAGCGGATAGCCGCCTTGGAAGGAGGCAGCGGAGCACTCGCCACGGCCTCGGGTCAGGCCGCGGAGTCGATGGCCATCCTGAATATCGCGCGGAGCGGGCAGAATATCGTCTCGTCGACGAGCCTGTACGGCGGCACCTACAACCTGTTTCACTACACGCTGCCCAAGCTGGGCATCGAAACGAAGTTCGTGTTGCAGGCCGATCCGGAAAATTTCCGCAAGGCCATCGATGGCCAGACACGGTGCATTTTCCTGGAGACGATCGGCAACCCCCGCGTGGATGTTCCCGACTTCGAGGCCATCAGCCAAATCGCGCACGAAGCCGGCATTCCCGTGATTGTCGACAACACCCTGGCGTCGCCCTATTTGTGCCAGCCTTTCCGCTGGGGGGCCGACGTGGTGATCCATTCGTGCACGAAGTTCATCGGCGGTCACGGGACGTCGATCGGCGGCATCATCGTGGAAAAGGGAGATTTTCCCTGGGACAACGGCAAGTTCCCGGAACTGACCGATCCCGATCCGAGTTACCACGGCCTGAAGTTTTTTGAAACGTTCGGCCCGATGCGCCTCGCCTACATTCTCAAGGTCCGCACCCAACTGCTGCGGGATTTGGGGGCGGCAATGAGCCCCTTCAATGCCTTCCTGTTCCTGCAAGGATTGGAAACGCTGCATCTGCGGATGGAGCGGCATAGCGCCAACGCCCTGGCGGTTGCTCGGTTTTTGCAGTCGCATCCCAAGGTGGCCTGGGTCAACTATACAGGCCTGGAAAGCCATCCCTCGTATCAATTGGCTCGAAAGTATCTGCCGAGGGGGTGCGGCGCCATCCTGGGGTTCGGCGTGAAGGGGGCCACTCCCACACAACAAAAGGAGAACGGCGTCAAGCTGATCAACCGGGTCAAGCTGTTTTCGCATCTGGCCAACGTGGGGGACAGCAAGTCGTTGATCATTCATCCCCACAGCACGACGCATCAGCAACTGACCCTGGAGGAACAGGCGTTGACGGGGGTCACGCCCGACTTCGTCCGCCTGTCGGTAGGGACGGAGGCGATCGAAGACATTCTCGGCGACCTCAAACAGGCGCTCGACGGCCTGTGAGACGCCGTCTTCGTACTGGGGCCAGGTACGTCCTTCCGTTGCCCGACCGAATCCCCCTGCTGATGCCAAAATACGGAACAGTCCGTCTTTACGCAGGCTGGGAAAGCTTACGTCTTTCCGCAGGCTGGGAAACCTTCCGTCTTTCCGCTGGCTGGGAAAGTCGAGAGGGTTTGCCGGGCAAGACCCGGATCGGGCGGGCTGACTCCGCTGCAACCCAATACTTTAAAAGACTTTAGATGATGCCACCCGTTCCGTGGCCACGCGCGGTGCGCCGGGGAAAGAAGGACCAGGCACGGGAAACAAGAAACCAAAACCCCGGTGCGGTGTGCCGAGCCGTGTCGCCGGACAGAATTCGATGCCCCCCCGCTGAAGATGCCCCCCGGTGACGATGTGGACTGTATTCTCGGCGCGTCAGGCCGACCGAATTGGCCGGCACCGGCGCGGGTCGAAGCGTCGGGCGAGGAAAGCGGAACGCACCGATTGGCAGTCTTCAAACCGTCGGTTATACTTCGCGATCGGCCCCGTTTCGGCGGGTGACGAGCGGAACAGGCTGGTTCGCTGGCGACTCCATGAACGGCCGATGCGCGGCCGCGGAATCGTTTCTCGCGGGATCAGGCGTTTTAGGAAAGCCACCGGACAGACCGGGGCCTGCGGTTGATTGTCAGACTGGTTGCCGGGTAAGGGAAACTCTAAGGAGGCTTGCGTGGTCAAGTTGCGGTTGCGTGAGAACGAAAACATCGCGGAGGCGGTCAAGCGGTTTCGCAAGCTGGTCGAGCACGCCGGGATCAAGAAAGAGATGCGTCGGCGAGAATACTACGAAAAGCCCAGCGAAATCCGTCGCCGAGCGCGCCGGCGGGCCGAACGCCGTGCCAAACTGCAACGGATCATGGGTCCATTGTCTCCCAACCGCTAAGCCCCCTACAGGGTGGCTGGCTGATGACCTGGACGATACCTGGCCGATGAAGGTCGGCAAGTCCTCGGGTCACGAGGTGCGATCTCTGTCGCCCGTTCCGTGTTGCCAAGATGAGCTGAACTGGCATCGCTGTGGACGCACGCCGACGCCCCGGGCGCGCTCGCCGATGGCGCTCCAGCGGCAGGGTCCGGATAGGCACTGCTCCCGTCCGCAATCCGCATTGTGGCAGCGAGGGACTGTGCTAAAATGTGGCGGTTATGCGATTTCGCATGTCCGAGCGACTGCCGGCCCATTTGGATCGCCCGCTGCAACGGCGCATGCTGGGCTACGTGGCGATCATCGGCGTGATTCTGATTGCGTTTCAGATCTTCCGGGGCGATCGGCCCGCTCCCGGTCCCGACCGACCGAATCCCGACGCGCTCGACTTTTCGGTGGCTCAAGACGATGCCGGGCCGCCGCTGGAACCCGATGAATTCCGGGCCACCGAACAACCGTCGGCCCCGCTGTCTAGTTCCGAAGACTCGCCCGCCGATCCGCAGTTGGATCCCGCGTTGTTGGAGCGCATCCGCGACAACACGCTGGGTATCCGGCATTATGAGGCGGAGGCGTTTTACGCGATGTTGGATCACGTCCGGCGGATCCCCCCGGCGCTCGTGGAGCAGGCCGCGCTGCGGGACGTGCTCTACGTGAATCTGATGACCGATCCGAACAAATACCGCGGCAAACTGGTGAACGTCGTGGGAGAAATGTGGCGCTGCTACGAATTGCCCGTTGGCCCAAACCGCTATGGTTTCGAACGGCTGTACGAAGCCTGGGTGTTCACCGGCGATTCGGGAACGCATCCCTACCGCATTGTGGCGACGCAATTGGGGGATGGCGTCCGCCTCGGAGAGAATCAACGCACCCCTGTTCGCCTGACCGGCTATTTCCTCAAGCGGGAAGGCTACGAAACGCCGGGCGGCTTGCACGTGGCACCGACGATTCTGGCCAAACGGATTACGTTTCATCGGTTGGCTCAATCGGCGCCTCCCCGCGACGATTTGGCTCCCGTCATGCTGGGCGTGGTCGTCGCATTCGGGTTGATTCTCGCCGTGACATTGGTTGCCTTCGCGTGGAGCGATCGCCATGCTCCACCGAAACGCACCTTGCCCCCCACGCTCGGTCCGCAGGTCACCGCGTCACTGGAAGCCCTCGAGGTCCGCAATGTCGACCAGATGCTGCGCGAGCTGTCCGAGCGCGACCGCTTCGGAGAAAGTCCCACCCCGCCCCTCCCTCAGGCTTCCAGCAACGGACACCGCGGCCGAGGCGAAGGGGGCAACCTGCTCGACCTGCCCTCCCAGCCGCGGCACGAAGACGGCTAAGGCAACCGCGCCGTCATCCTGCTCGACGCCCGCGCAGTGTCGTTCGTGGGAATTGAGGAAGGTTGGCCCCGGGCATTTTCGGCACTCCCCACCAGTCTTGAGTATTTCCCTTCAGCCTGGCCCCGGAAGGCAGTTCCGGCCCACGGCGGCGGGGAATACCTTCTCCTGAAGGCTCCTCGGGGCCGCAGGCGCGCGCCGACGCGGTGTGATGCGAGCAGCGGCCGCTGCGTGCCACATCGGCCACCGCGCGAACCGCCGTCGTTCCTCAATCGGGGCCGCTTCAAGCTGCCGTTAGGGGTCGACGGTGTGGCGTTCGGCCATGCGAGGGTGCTGTTGCTGGGCGATGTCCCCGGAGAAGCGACGGGCGTCCGCGGAGAAGCGAAAGGCCCGGGTGAAATTGCGGGCGAATTCGTACTCCAGGGGGTTGTATGGACGGCCGAAGCCCGGCATGCGGCGGATGGCGGCCTCGCCATCTTGCTGCTTCACCAGCACTTCATACATCGCCAAGGTGCGTGCCGTGCGGTTCACACCATGCTGGCAGTGGATCAAGAGAGGATAGTTCTCCGGATTGCTCAGCGCGGCGATATGCGGCGCCAGGCGTGGATCGTGCGGATCGGCGGTGTCCGGCAAGGGAAGTTCCAGCAACCTGGCTCCCGCCGACTCCACGGCGACCCGCTCTTCCACCGCTCGGGTCGGTCCCATTTCTCCCGGCCGGCAGAGATTGACAACCGTGCGGATGCCATACCTGCGGACCAGTTCGGCCATGACGTCGGCTTCCACCCATGCCGACCGATACACTCGCCCCGCTTCATGAACCGCGAAATGCTTATAGCGGTGATGGCGCCACACGGCCAGCCCACCGAGGGCGGCCAGAAACGCCACACCCAGGAGGGCGAACATGCGACGGTGCCGGTCAACCCCCATGGCGATTCCCTCCCGACTCCCCCACTGCGCTGCGCCTGCCGCCGGACGACAAAGGCTCCCGGATTCAGGCCGCGCGACGCGACGGGCGCAGTGGCACGCTTGGCGTTTCGTCGAGGTTCCGTGTGCGGCGGATGGCGTAGTTCGGCATCCCCAGCACTTCGAAGTACATGCGTGAACACAGTTCGCCCAGCATTCCCAGGAACAGGAATTGGACGCCAAGCATCGCCGAGACGGCGGTTAACAGCAGCAGCGGATTTCCCGTCATGTCCACGCCGCTCGCGACTTTCATCCACAACGTGGCGGCTCCCGCCAGTCCGCTCAACCCCAAGCACAGCAGCCCAATCATGCCGAACAGCTTCATGGGGCTGACCACATAATGAATGAAGTACTTGACCGTCAGCAGATCGAGAATCACGCGGGTGGTGCGCGACAATCCGTATTTGGAGACGCCGTGCTTGCGCGGATGATGGTTGGTCACCACTTCCACGCATCTGGCGCCGCGCCAATGCGCGAGAATGGGTATGAAGCGGTGCATTTCGCCGTAGAGCTGCAATTCCTGGGCGATTTCGCGGCGAATGGCCTTGAGGCTGCACCCCAAATCGTGAACGGGAAAACCCGTCACTCGAGAAATGATCCAGTTGGCGATGCGGGACGGCAATTTCCGATTGAGAAAAGCATCCTGGCGATGCTTCCGCCAGCCGTGCACCAGATCGTACCCCTCCTGAAGTTTATCGAGCAGCATGGGGATGTCGGCGGGATCGTTTTGCAGATCGCCGTCGAGCAGCACGATCACGTCGCAGGTGGCGGCCTGAATGCCGGCCTGCATGGCGGCCGTTTGCCCATAGTTCCTGCGAAACTCAATCACCTTCACGTGCGGGTCGAGTTCCGCCAGCCGGGCCAGTTCTTGCGTGGAGCCATCGCGAGAACCATCGTCCACCAGCAGGATTTCGTAGGGGATGCCCAACCGCTCCGCCACGCGGGTGAGCGCGGTGTACAACAAGGGGATGTTTTCGACCTCATTGTAGATCGGCACGACGATCGAAACGCTCATCGGTGCATCCCTGCGCTGGGGACAATTCGTCCACCCACCCGTCCCTGGGTGATTGGGCTGCAAAGTGTGGCAAAATCGACCAAATGCGTAAAGAGCGGTTTCGGATTGCGCAACCTCTTAATCTCTCGCCTGCTTAGCCGCCGCGCATCGACCACCGTCAGCCAGCCGCCGCGCCCAGCGGAAGGCTTGCCGCGGATGTCGGGCGAATTCGCCGTTGGTCTTAATTCCCGCCCGATGCCATCGGCTGTCAGGTCGAGGCGAACAAATGCGTGTACTTCAAACCGCTGCCGGTGTTGAACAACACCACGGTTTCGCGAGGATCGAGCCATCCTTCCTCGCGGAGCCGACACGCCGCCCGCCAGGCGGCCCCCCCTTCCGGACAGGCAAAGACTCCCTGCTCTCCCGCGAGTTCCCGCACTCCTTCCAGCAGTTCGCGATCCGACACCGTTGTGCACAGACCACCACTTTGGCGGACGGCCCGCAACATGAGAAAATCACCCACGGCGGCTGGAACCCGCAGGCCGGAAGCAACCGTCGCGGCGTTTGGAAACAATTCGGCGAACTCGGCACCGGTCTGGAAGGCCCGAACGATGGGGGCGCAGCCCTCGGCCTGCACGAGCACCATTTTGGGGCGCTCCCGGCCAATCCAACCCAAGGCCTCCATTTCCTCGAATGCCTTCCACATCCCGATCAACCCGGTGCCTCCGCCCGCGGGATACACAATGCAGTCGGGCAGGCGCACGCGGTTGGGAGGCAGACCGTGGAACGCCGCCAAATCCAGAGCAAGTTCGTATCCCAACGTTTTCTTGCCTTCGACGCGAAACGGTTCCCTGAGTGTCGACAGATCGAACCATCCGTGCCGCGCACAGCCTTCGCGAACCAGTTTGCCGCAGTCGTGAATCAAGCCATCGACCAATTCCACGGACGCTCCCGACACCTGGCATTCCACGATGTTCGCCGGGGGCGTGTCGCGCGGCATGAAGACGTGGCAGCGAAGGCCCGCGGCAGCGGCATAGGCAGCGGCAGCTCCACCGGCGTTGCCCGCCGAGGGGAGAGCCACTTCCCGAATCCCGAGGGCCGCCGCCCGGGTGATCGCCGCCGTCATCCCCCGCGCCTTGAAACTGGCCGTGGGATTCACGCTTTCGTCCTTGATGAACAGCTTGTGAAATCTGGCGAAGCGGCCCCGCGGTTCGCATTTCAAGAGCGGAGTGAGACCTTCCCCCAGGGTGACCGGCGTTTGTTGGTCGGCGAGCGGCAGCACCTCGCGAAACCGCCACAACGAGCGCTCTGTTCGCTGCCGGATCACAGCGGGGTCCCAGCCGGCGGCACGCAGTTGGCTCAGGTTGTAGCGGGCCAACAGCGGCTTGGAGCACTGCCGACAGAGATTCTGCGGGCGGCCGATGTCGTGTGCGGCGCCGCACAGGGAGCACTCCAGCGCGGTATGCATGGGCATCCTCAGTTTCGGGAAAGGGATCTGTGGGAATTGAACTGTGTCGCGGCGTCGGGAACAATGGCGCGTGCGCCGCCTGGAAGGAAAACCTGCGGTCGACCATCAGGTCGCGGAGCGGCGGCCGTCGCCAACAAGGAGGGGGCGTGTCGGATCCATCGCACAACACCGGCCCGACGGCGGGCCAGCGCGCGCCGCGGCGCGGCGTCATCCTGTGCCTGCTTCTGGGAGTGTGGCTCGGCACGGCTGGATGGACATTTCACACGGCGAAGGGCACGTCGTATCTGTCGGACGATCCTGCCGCCTGCGTGAACTGCCATATCACACGCGACCAGTTCGCGAGTTGGCAAAAGTCGAGCCATCACGCCTGCGCCACGTGCAACTCGTGCCACGCTCCCCAGGACTTTTTCGGCAAATGGTTCACCAAGGCGCGCAAAGGTCTGCGGCACGGTTGGATCTTCACGTTGGGGGCGTATTCCGAGCCGATCGCGGCCCATTCCGCGTCCCTCGTTGTGATCGATCGCAACTGCCGCGATTGTCATCAGGCGTTGGTGAGTGAATTGCTTAGCGAACAGATGACGGTGGGCGGATCCGCGGCGGCCAATGAGACTGGCGGCCAATGCCTGCACTGCCACCGTCAGGTCGGCCACGGCGCGAGTTGGTAGGAATTGTTGTCGACGCACAGGGAGCTTAAGCGTCATGAGGACTGGAACCTACATATTCACGGTCATCGCGACGGCCGCGGCGACGGCCGCCACGATGTGGCTGTGGCAGAACATTCAAGCCCGTCAATGCGAGGGGATGTCGGTCGCCGTGCGAGTCGTGGAACTGACTGAAGACACGGTCGATCCCGCCGCGTGGGGCCAGAACTTTCCCCGACAGTACGATTCCTATCGCAGGCCCGTCGATACCGAACGCACGAATTTCGGGGGTAATGAAGCGTTTCAGAAACTCGACGAAAATCCCCGGCTCAAGACGTTGTTTGCGGGATATCCGTTTTCGCTCGACTACCGCGAGGAGCGCGGCCATGCGTTCATGCTGGTCGACCAGGACGAAACCGAGCGGGTGCATCAAATTCAACAGCCGGGAGGCTGCTTGCATTGCCACTCCTCGGTGTTGCCGGCATACCGTGAACTGGGGCGCAAAGCCGGCGTGGCCGATGCACCAGGCTTGAACATGCCTCAAATCATGCGGGGCTTTGTTGCCGCCTGCGCCATGCCTCTTCGGGAACTGCGGCCAATGGTGACCCATCCCGTCGCATGTCTCGACTGTCATGATCCGCAAACCTTGAGCCTGCGCGTGACCCGCCCGGCATTTCTCAACGGTATCGGGGCCATCGCGCAATCGACCGTTCCCACCCCCCATCTCCCCAGCATCGAACGTTGGCGAAAAGGCAATCGGCAGCAGCCGTACGATCCCAACCGCGAGGCGTCGCGGCAGGAGCTGCGCTCGTTCGTGTGCGGCCAATGTCACGCCGAATACTACTTTCACCCCGACGGCATGCTGTTGACCTACCCCTGGGCCAACGGCTGGCAAGCCGAACAAATTCTCGACTACTACGACGAGCGGCAGTTTCGCGATTGGGTCCACAAGGACAGCGGTGCAGCGGTGCTGAAGGCCCAACATCCCGAATTCGAGTTGTGGAGCCAGGGGACGCACGCCCGCAGCGGCGTGTCCTGCACCGACTGCCACATGCCCTACGGGCGCGAGGGGGCCGTCAAGCTCAGCGACCATCAGGCGCGCAGTCCCTTGCTGGCGGCGGCCAGGGCCTGCCAAACCTGCCACCGGCAGTCCGAGAGCGAACTGCGCACCCGCGTGGACGAGCTGCAGCAGCGGACGCGCGAGTTGATGAATCGCGCGGAAGACGCGGTGGTGGCCCTCATTCGCGATATCGCCGCGGTCCCGTCCACTCCGGACAACGAACGGGCGCTGGCCAATGCCCGCCGATTGCATCGCCGCGCGCAGTTCCTGCTCGACTACATCGCCGCCGACAATTCCATGGGTTTTCACGCACCGCAGGAATCGGCCCGCGTGCTGGGCACGGCGATCGACCTGGCGCGGCTCGGCCAATTGGAATTGCGGCCTTCCCCCCGCGCCGCGACCGAACAGCCGCCACCCGCCCCGTAATCGCTGACGAAATCTGGTGATCGGCCGAGATTCGGCAACCGTTATCCCACCTGGGAGCGGATGCGCGCGACGTGGTAATGTGTTTCGGCAACGTGCCGCTTCATGAATCGAGACAGCGGGCGCAAGCTCGTTCATCGGCCTCAGGCAAGGGTCCGCGGCCCATGGCGCGACGGGTGGAGGGGTTGAATGCCGGTTTCGTCTCCGCGCGAGTTGGAGCGATGTTTCCGCACATGGTCGCAGCAGGGACGATGGGAGGGGGTTTGACCCGGTTTTTGCCGGCCCCGTATAATCCCTGAAAGTGGTTTCCTCGCGCACAGCCACTTGGGCGAACGAATCATGAGGGCAAAATCCGCTGTTCGCCGAACATTCGGCTTCTCCTCGGAGGAGATCCGCCGTCTGCTGCTGGCGGCGACCGTGGCCGTGGCGCAACTGGCCGCGGTCAGTGCCACTCGCGCGATCCGCGCTCAAGGTGATGTGCCGCGCACTCCGCTGGGGCAGTTCCTGACGGTCGACAGCCCGGTCGATGATCGCACGCTGGCCCGCGTCACCAACGTGGCCCAGACCCTCGCGCATCAGGCCGCACAAGAAGATCGGGAAGCCGTGCTCGTGCTGGAGATTCTCCCCGGCACCAGTCCATTCCATCACGTGCAGGCCCTCAGCCGGCTGTTGACGTCCAACTCGTTGGCGCAGGTGCGGACCGTGGCTTGGGTGCCTCAAACAGTGACCGGCCCCAATGTGCTGATCGCCCTGTCGTGCCGGGAAATCGTCTTGCATCCCGACGCCGAACTCGGCGACATCAGCCGCGGCCAGCCCCTCGAGGCCGAGGATCTGCAAATCGCCTTGGCGGTGGCGCAAAAGCGACACAACAACCGGGTCTCCGCGGCGATCGTGCGGGCCATGTGCGATCCCGCGGTGCAACTGTGGAGGGTGCGGATCCGCGGCCCGGGAGACGTCACCGAAACGCGGACGGCCACGCGGGACGAACTGGAAGCACTGCGAAACACGGGGGTGGCGATTGACTCCGCCGAGGTCATCAAGGAAACCGGTGTCCTGGGAGTGTTCCGCGGGAGCACCGCGCGACAATTGGAAATTGTCGCGCATCACACGGCGGAGAACCGGCCGGACGTCGCGGCCCTGTATCACCTGTCGCGGGAAGCACTGCGGGAGCCGCCCGCCGACCGCGAATTCCGCAAGGTGCGGCTGATCAAGCTGGACGGCGTGATCACGACGCTGCTGGAAACGTTTATCGAACGGCAGGTCGAGCGGGCCGTGCACGACGGAGCGGAACTGCTGATTTTCGAAATCGACTCCCCGGGCGGGGAACTGCTGGCCAGCACCAATCTGGCGAAGTCGATTGCCGAGCTTGAAGCACGCCGCATTCGGACCGTGGCCTATGTGCCCAAGCAGGCGATCAGTGGTGCCGCCATCGTCGCCCTGGGGTGCGACGAAATCTACTTGCATCCAACGGCCAAATTGGGGGATGCCGGCCCCATCGGTCTGGGTCCGGGCGGACAGTTCGAGCGGGCCCCCGAAAAGATCCTGAGCCTGCTCAAAGTCGACCTGCGGCATCTCGCCGAGAAAAAAGGCCGGCCGGTGGCTCTGGCCGAAGCCATGGCCGACCGCACCATGAAAGTGTTTCAAGTGACGCACCGGGATTCCGGACGCATCTGGTATTTGAGTGCCGAGGAATTGCAGGCCTCCGCCGGAGAATGGATTGCCGGTCCGCAGGTTCGCGAAATGAATGGTGAGATGCTGCTGACGGTGGACGGGCGGCGAGCCCACGAACTGCTGTTGGCGGAGCGGCCGGTGAACGATTTCGACGAATTGCGGGCCCGGCTGGGGGTGTCGAGCGACTTGCGGCTGGTGGCCGTGGAAAAAACCTGGGTGGATACGCTGGTGTTTGTGCTCAACCGCCCGATCTTCACGGTCTTGCTGTTCGTGTTGGGGCTGTCGTGCTTGTATCTGGAGTTTCAGTTCCCCTCGGGTCTGTTCGGCATCCTTTCGGCGCTGAGCTTTGCCTTGTTTTTCTGGAGCCGGTTTTTGGGCGGAACAGCGGGCTGGCTGGAAGTGATTCTGTTCTTGCTGGGAGCTGGCTGCCTGGCGATCGAATTGTTCGTCGTTCCCGGTTTTGGGGTGTTCGGCGTCTCGGGCATCCTGATGCTGCTCGCTTCGATTGTGATGGCCAGCCAAACCTTCGGGAATTGGGAGCCGAACGCCGACCTGTACCAGTTCGGTCGGACGCTGGGGCTGTTCGTCACGGCCGTGGCTACCGTGGGAGTCTTGGGATTGTTGTTGGGACGCTATCTGCCGCATGTCCCCTTGTTCGAAGGGGCCTTGCTCACTCCGCCCCAGGCGGCCAATGATGAGGCCCCCTGGCGATTGCCCGCCGAACTCGACGACGCCCGCACCAGCGGTTACGCCTTGCTGGGTAAATCGGGAACGGCGATTACCTTTCTCAGGCCGGCAGGCAAGGCCCGGATCGACGGTCGAATCGTCGATGTCGTGTCGGATGGTCCTTTCATTCCCGAAGGATCGGTGGTGGATGTCGTGCAGGTGAGCGGCAATCGCGTGGTGGTCCGCGCGCGTACCGACGACGCGCAGCCTGCCTGATGCTCCGCGACCGCGAACTCTCAACCGGATCGATTGCTGCTGCCTGCTCAGGCGGCTGGTTCGCCGGACGGTCATCGCGTGCGGCAGATTGGTGTTTTCACGCCGTTTGCCGGCGGCACCTTTCGTCAGTTCGAATCGATGCCGCTTGAGGAGCGAGTTTTCGGAAAGCCGTATGCGGGGGTTCTTCCCCTACGCATCGGCAGAACGCTCCTGGCGAAACCAGGCCACGGTTTGGGGCATGGCTTCGGAAAAGTCGATGGCCGGTGCGTAGTGCAGTTCCTGTCGAGCGCGGTCGATGCAAAAGTCGAGATTGAGTCCCAGAAACTTGATCCGCGCATTCGACAGCAGCGGTCCCTCGGAGCGGCGCAGCAGCCGATACACGGCTTCCAGCAGCTTGGCCAGGGCGCGGGCCACCGGTAAGGGCACAACTCGCGCGGGGACGGGACAGCCAGCCGCACGGGCGATGGTTTCGATGAACTCGCGCTTCGACACCAATCGACCGTCCGTAATGTTGTACACGCGGCCCACCGCTTGCGGCGCGTCGATCGCCAGAAAAATCGCGTCCACCAGGTTGCCCACATAGGTATTGTTCATGACCGTGTCGGGCGGACCAAGATAGGCGAACTGGCCATTTCGCAGCCGCTGAATCAATTGCGGAACAATCGTGCGATCGCGCGGACCGTAGATAAAGCCCGGCCGCAACACCACGGCCGGCAAACCGTGACGGGCGACATGCTCCAGAACCAACTCCTCGGCTTCCCGCTTGGTCCGGGTGTAACCGTCGATCCCTGTCTCGCTGGTGGGTTCCGCTTCGTCCGTGCCGTAATGATGCCGCGCGGGATACACGCCCAGCGAACTGATGTGGATCAATCGTCGGAGCGTGCCCGATTGTGCCGCGGCGGCGAGCAGCGCCTCCAGGCCCCGCACATTAACCTGCCGATAGGCTTCCAGCGGTCCCCAATCACCCACTTTGGCGGCGCAATGGACGATGACCGTCGCACCCGCCACGGCGGCAGTTAGCGAGTCCGGCCGGCCGAGATCCCCTTCCACCAGTTCCGCGCCCCGTGCACGCAGGAATTCCGCACCGTGTGGGGAACGGACCATGGCCCTCACGCGCCAATGGTCGCGGAGCGCCCGTTCGACGACGTGGCTGCCGACCAATCCCGTGGCCCCGGTGACCAGCAAACAATCCGATGGTGCGGGAGGCACGCAACACTCCTTATGACGCCAAGGGACACGCGGCTTTCAGGCATGATAATAATAATCGTTGTATGCTAACTTTCGTTGCCACCATACCGCGTGGTCGCTCGGGGTTGTTGTTGCCAACCAGGACGACCTTCCAGCGGCGTCCGCATTTCGCTCGTCAAGCAACTGCGCAGCGTCGGCGGTTCCTGCCGAGACGTCACGGCAGCCCCTGTCGCGACCAGTACCAGCGAAAGATGTTGCGCGAGTCGATGTACCGTGCATCGGGTGACGTCGATCCCAAGACGACGACCAAGGCTTCCCGTCCGGAGCGCTGTTCCAGCGCAACCAGGCAGGCGCCGGCGGCGTCGGTGGTACCCGTCTTGATGCCCGCGTAACCTTCGATCGCCAGAAGTTGGTTCGTATTCCGCCAGACCAAAACCCGCCGGTAGCCACCGGGTCCCACAGCCTCGGCCCGATGGTAGCGGGTTTGCACCAGGCCGCGGAATTCGGGATGCCGCCACGCGGCGACGGCCAGGCGAAACAGGTCGCGCGGCGACGCTTTATGGTCCTGATGGGTCAGGCCATGGGGGTTGACGTACTGTGTGGCCGTGAGTCCCAACTCCTCGGCGGTTCGGTTCATTTCGCGCACGAACACCAGCACGGGGGACAGGTCGCCCACATCGGGGACGCGCACGAATTTGGGGCCGAAATGTTCCGCCAGCGCGACAGCGGCATCGTTGCCGGAAGGGAGCATCAAGCCGTACAGCATGTCGCGAACCCGCACCCGTTCCCCGAAACGAACCGCCGCCGTGCTGCCGGGCGTTTCGTCCGCCGCTTGCGAGACAAAGAGCGACTGGTCCCATTCCTCGGGGTGTTGCTCGAGGTAGCGCAACACCACGAAAGCGGTCATGATTTTGGTGGTGCTGGCGAAGTCGCGGGGCTGCTCGATCTGTTCGCCGCCGACGATTTCGCCGGTGGCTGGGTCGCCGGCGAGCCAGGCTTTGCAGGTCACTATCGGCCGATCAATTCCCGCGTCGGACGGTGCCCGCGCCTGCGGCGGGGGATTGTCGTCGGCGGGCACGAGCGGTCCCAGTGCCGCCCATGTGGCCGAGTCCACCACGCCTGTTTCCGGCAGGCCGGCTTCTCTTTGCAACTGCTTCACGGCGCGCTCGGTGACGGGTCCGAACTCCCCGTCGAGCGACAGCCCCGGCGACGGATTTAACCGCCGATTGAGGGTCCGTTGCAGATCGGTCACCAGTTCCCCTTGGCTACCCGCCTTCAGAACACCATCGGAGGGCGCGGCCGGCGACGGCTGGGGATTGAAGACTTGATAGGCCGCTTGGGCAATTTGTGCTGAAAGGAGATGAGCGGCGTTCTCGTCGCTCCACCGGCGGTCCTTATTTTCGGCCGTGAGCACGCAGACCACGAAGGGACCGCTCGGACTCTCCACGATCCCCGCTACCGTGCGGACGGCGTTGACCGCCCCTGTTTTCAAGGCCACTTTGGTCCCCGCAGGGAGCAGCCGCGCCAATCGAGATCGATCGTCGCACGCGGCGAGGTGGTCGAGCATGGCACGGCACGCCTCGGCATTCACGATTTCGCCGCGCTGCAAACGCGCCAATAAAGTGGTCATTTCCCGGGCGGTCGTTCGGCCGAGGCCGAATTGCGCGCTGCCCGCCGGGTCCAACGAGGTGTTGGCCCGGTAAACGAAGGCATGGATTCGCGTCCGGGGACAACCCAGCCGTTCCAGCACTTCGTTCGTCGTTGCCAGCCCTAATTCCTTGAGCACCAGATTGGTGGCGATATTGTCGGAATAGACGATCATCAACCGCACCGCGTCGCGCAGCGTCAGTTGCAGGCCGGGCGTGAAATGCGGTCCCAAAATACCCGATCCCGGCACGCGATCCTCCTCCGCGAACACCACGCGCTGCTGCCAATCGAGGCGGCCTTGGGCGGCCTGTTCGTAAGCCGCGATCATCACCGGCAGCTTGATCAGACTGGCGGTGGGCATCGGCTCGTCGGCGCGGTAGGCGAACTCCACATCCCGCGCAAGATGTTTCACCACGACGGCCACTTGCCCTTCATGCGCCTTGATTCGCGGGGCAATCGCGTCGGCCAAGGCGACGGTTTCCCATTCCGAGGAGGCCGCCACCCCAACCGGGCATAACCACAGCACAAGCACAACGATGACACTGCAACCGACGAAAGCCCTGGGATTCGACATGGGTGACCTCTCCACCGGCGTTCACAACACACATTTAGCCGTGCTCAACCGTTTTACGGCACCGGCCACCGGCTGGCACGACCTCGACGGGCAACGCGGGGACGCGGGGCTGCCCTGTTGTGGTTGCTTTGACAGGTGCTGTCACAATTGCTGTAATCGGCGTGGAATTCAAGTTGGGGTTCCACGGCGCCTTGGGCTGAGTGCTGGAGGAGGCGGATCGATCCTCGCCACGCTCCTGGCAAACGGCGCGGGCCTCATGGCTTGGTCGCTCGCGAGCCGGCGCATCGCAATCTGGTCAAGAAAGCCCGCCGCGCTGGAGCGCGGGAAGTGGGCGCCCGCAAGGGAGTGCGCTGTCGATGGAGCGAGCATGGCGAATTGCCCCGCACGATGTCGCGCCAGTGCGGGCCTTGTCGCAGGCCTTGCGGATCTCCCCCTTGTTGGCGCAGGTGCTCATTGCCCGAGGTTGCAGTACACCCGAGCGGGCCGACGCCTTTCTCGCCAAGAAGCTCGCTGCGCTGCACGATCCTGAACGGCTTCCGGGCATTTCCGCGGCGGCCGATCGGCTGGTGAACGCTGTCAACCGCAAACGGCGCATCACGATTTACGGGGACTACGACGTCGACGGCGTGACCGCCACCACGCTGCTTTGGCATTGCCTGCAACTGGCGGGCGCTCAGGTGGACTACTACATCCCCAGCCGACTCGAGGAAGGGTATGGCCTGAACAGCGAAGCACTGCGCCAACTCCACGCCGAGGACCCCTCGCGATTGCTGGTCACGGTCGATTGCGGCATCGCCAGTGTCGCGGAAGCCCGCCTGGCCCGCGAACTGGGCTTGCAACTGATCGTGACCGATCATCACCAGTTCGGAGAGGATCTTCCCGACGCCGATGTGCTCGTGCATCCGCGGTTGCCCGGCGGTTATCCCTTTCCCGATCTGTGCGGCGTGGGGGTGGCATTCAAACTGGCCTGGGCGGTGTGCGCGCGCCTCGGTGACGGCAAAAGAGCCTCGCCGCAGATGCGCGATTTTCTGTTGTCGGCCGTGGGTTTGACGGCGATCGGCACCATCGCCGACGTGGTGCCGTTGGTCGACGAAAACCGCGTGCTCGTGCACTATGGCTTGGGCAGCTTGAAGGAGCGGGCCACTCCCGGCTTGCAGGCCCTGATGGAGACCGCGAGTCTTCACGAGCGCCCCGCCTTGCAAGCCGAGGACATCGCGTTTGCGTTGTCGCCGCGCCTCAATGCGGCCGGCCGCCTGGGCCAGGCGCGACTCGCCGTGGAATTGCTCACCACCACTCACCGGGAACGCGCCATCTTATTGGCGAGCTATCTCGACGAGTTGAATAAGAACCGCCAGGCGCTCGAACGCAAGATGTTCAAACAGGCCAAGGAACTGGTCGCCGCACATCCCGAATGGCACGACGGCGCAGCGCTGGTGCTGGCACATCGCGAGTGGCATCCCGGCGTGATCGGCATCGTCGCGGCACGCGTCGCCGAGCATTTTCGCCGACCCGCCATTTTGATCGCCCTGAACGACCAACAACCGGCAGCTCAAGGCTCGGGGCGGTCGTATGGCGGCTGCGATTTGCACGCCGCTCTGCAAAGCTGCCGTGAATTGCTGCTGAGCTTCGGTGGACATCAAGCCGCGGCCGGTCTGCGGATCGCCCCCCAGCGCGTCGACGACTTCCGCGCGGAATTCGTCAAGACCGTGGCGGCCGACCAGTACGATCGCGCGGCGGCCAGCGAGATCACCGTCGATGCCGAAGTGCGCCTCGCCGATGTGACGCACCAGGCGGTGCGCGAACTGGACTTGTTAGGCCCCTTCGGCGCTGGCAACCGCCGGCCGGTGTTCGCCGCCTCGGCGGTGGAATTGGTGGGCGCGCCCCGCAAGATGGGCGAAGGGGAACGGCACATTTCCTTGCTGGTTCGACAATACGGCACCACCTTGCGCGGCGTGGCGTTCGGCAAAGGGGATTGGGCCGACGCGCTGTCGCAGCACGGCGGCCCCATCGCGATTTGCTTTCAACCGACGTTGAACCACTTTCGCGGCGAGGAACGTGTGGAATTCCAGTTGCTGGACTGGCGTCCCGCGCGCTGAGGCGCCACATCGTGTCGCGCAGCGGCCGTCAGCGCGCCCCAGCCCAGCCGAGAAGCAGCACCACCGTTACGCCGCAATCCCAGTTGGCGAGGCATTCCACACGGACCACCGCCGCCGCAGCCAGCCCGACCTCTGCCGCCAACACGTCGATAGAACCCCCAGGGCCGTTCAAGGTCGGCGCGCCCGAAGTCGATCTCCAATCCCCAGAGGCTCGTCACTTACTTGACACGGCCGCGGACCACCCAGAGCGAATTCGTGGCATGCGAGTCGGCGGGGATCGCGTGCCAGCCGTTCGCCAGGCGGTCGTAAACGACGAGAAAGCGTTGATCGTCCAGCCAACGCACTTCCGTGTAGGACGAGGTGTTCGAGTCGAACGCGGCGACGGCCTTGAGAATCGGCTCGTCTTCAACCCACTGATTGTGATGACGGGCCAAATCGATCTTTTCCCACCCCACGGCGTCTCCCCGGCGGTTGATCCAGATGAATAATCCGGGCCGACCACCCGAGAGCAACAGCTTTCCCGTCTCCGACACCGACAGACTCGGTTGCACGGAATGTGTCCCCTTCAGGTTTCTCGGCTCCGTCCAGGTCTTGCCGTCGTCGTCGCTGAAGCAGTGGCCAAAATCGACGGAACTGTCGAGACGAAACACGCAGAACAGCCGACCGTCCTTCAGACGAACCAGGGCGGACTCGCACGGTCCTTCCTGACCGACAAGTTCGCACGTTTCGTCGGCAATCACGGCACGGATCGTCCATTGCAAGCCATCCGCCGATTCGGCCAGAACGAGGCTGTAGCGTTTCGTCCCGGCAAAACGGCCGTACAGCGTGGCCAGATGAATTCTGCCATCCTTGGCGAGGACGGACTGTCCGTTGAACACGAAGCTGGCCAGTTTCCATTCGGCCCGGGGGTTTCCCAGGTCGGCGTCCAGCGGGCCAATCTTGCGGGGCCAACCGCTGACGAAAAGCTCGTCCCGGATCGCCTCGATGTGCTCTTGGTCCCGCGGAATCCGCCACACCTGCCCGGTGGCGCGATCCGGCGACTGCAACCGAAGATAGTAGCTCAGTAGCAAAGTGCTTCCATCGGGACGGGGGATGGCCATCTCTCCATAAGAGTTGTCGATCGGCTGCGACCAGGTCCAACCGCCGTCCTTCGAGAACAGCACAACTCCGGGAGTGACGTTCTGCGCCTGGTCGGCATAGGTCGAAGCCACGACGAACAGCCGCTCCCCGCCGAGGTGATACATCGAGGGGAACCACAAGAAACCCTGGCTGCGATGCATCAGCCGCGGCTTCGAGAGGACGATTTGCAGTCCGCCCACCTCATGCGTTGCACCGTCTTCCCATCCCGGTTCTTGAGCCACGGCTGGCGACATCGCCCCGCAGAACACGGATAACATGACGGTGAGGCGATAACATATCCGCGTCCCGTATCGATACATACGACACCTCACGACCGCATGCTCATCATGGTTGCACATTGACGACATCGTCGAAGACGCGGAATTCGTCCAGGTCGCCACGGAACGCCGGGCGTTGGTCCCCCTCAAGGGTTGCTCCGAGGGACCAGAAGCCGTGCGGATAGTGGCCAAGCGACGGCCCCTCTGCCTCCCATTGGCCGTTAAGATAGAGCTTCATAACACCCATCTCGGTATCAATGGCGAGGGTGACACGCGTCCATTCATTGAGCGGGAGCGGGGCTGTGCTGCGGACCGTCTGCCAAGGGGGATGAATACAGGAGAACTGAAAGTGTCCGTTGGCATCCAGTTCGCCGCGGAACCAGCGGGAATTGGCGAAGACCTGGCCGGCAACGCGGGTTGTCGGCCGCAACCAGAAGTCGATGCTGAAACGAGGCGGAATGCGGCCGTAAAGGTCTTGCCGGGCCTCGAAGACAGCGAAGCTGGCGGGATTGGAGAAGCGCAGCGCCGAGCCGAATTTGCCGACAGGGAACTCGACCTCGCCGGTGACGATCATGTCGCTGCCGCAGCCGGAACTATCGTGCAACCGGAGGGGGTTTTGCTCATCAAAGGACAGATGGATGAAGGCATCGGCTGGGATGGCCGGGGCCTGACTGCCAGGCCGATACAAATCAAGCTGCACACCGAGGTTTGTCAGCAGAATTGCAGCATAGCGCTGGAGCCGCTTTTGGGCATAAGGCTTGGCTTCGGGAGCCTGGTCCCAGCACACCTGATTGATGACCAGCCGACCCTCGCCGAGCGGCACCTCCAGTAACACACACGGATACGTATAAGCAATCGCTCCAGGAGCATCCGTCTGTACCAGGTGCGGCATGTGAGGCGAGTAGCCGAACCAGAGGTCATTGCTGCTTTGCCCCAAGGCGAGACCGGTCCGCACGGTCCACTTCGCCGTGTAAACCGGTGAGGGTTCTTGTACGAAAGGCATCGCCTTGCGCTTAGCGGGGTCCGGTTCCCAGCCGTTGTAGCGAGAATAGCTGAACTGGTCGGCGACACTGAAGTTATAGCCGGTGGCCTTACTGAGGATTTGAGCCGTGGCGGGATCGACGTGGTGGAGGTACAGGGTTTGCCCGGCGCGGACCGCGGGCAAGGCATCGGCAAGTTGCTTCTCCAGCGCGGTGTTTCCGGCCGCGAGAAGGAAACGCACCGGGGCACCCGCCGCTGGTTTTGGCTGCGTGACCAGCCCTGGTAGCCGCAACGGCTCGGGAAGATCGCCGACCACTTGCGACCACGCCGGCAACCTGGCCTCGGTGGCGTAGGCGAGCACGTTCTTTAGAACCGTCGCCGCGCAGGGATCGTGCTCGGCTTCGGTGACCAGGGCCTGACAAATGATCGCCAGACCTTGACCGCTGAAGACTTCCGCCAGAGGCGTTCCGGCGAGGCCGACATCCACCATACTGAAGAAGCGATCGACGGTGCGGCCGCTAGAGAGGATCGGCCGGAAGTTGCCTGCGGCGGGCTTGATCAGGCACACTGGGGCCAGCAGATCATCGGCGCGCCAGAAGCGGACATCCTCGCGGCCGGTGCCGCGGAGGATCGGATGCTCGGGACTGGTGGGATGAGCGATCGTCGCGGAGTACGGGCGGATCGCATCCCAGGCCGTGGCATACTTCAGCCCGCGCGTGAACCACACTCCGCCGAGGGACAGCAGCGGCCGAGTCTGCGGCAACACCACAAGCCGGCCGCCGCTGCGAATCCAGTCACTTAGCCGATCCTGGTCAGCGGAACTGAAGCCGTCGGTGGCGTCGGCACCGAGAACCAGCGGCAGCCGGGTGTCAGCCAGGCCGTCCTGCCACTCCTCTAGCCGCGTGAAACGCACGCCGAGTTTCTGGAACAGATCCGCGGTTGTCCCTTTTGGATCGAACAGCCGCACGGGCGGTACCTGGTCGAAGCCGCCAACGGGGGGATACACGGTCGCCGTCCACGATTCCGAGTACGCCACTCGTCCATCCACGCGCAGTTCGGTGATCGCGCTTAGATCGACCCGTTCACTGACAGTAGGAAAGTTGAAGACGAGGGCAACCTCTCCGCGCGTGCCGCGTTCGAGTTTCACGCCTTGGCTCGTGGCGTAGAAAGGCTGGTCCTCACCCGGCCGGTGGAATGTCACCCGAACTTCACCCGCCAGGGGCACGAAGGCATCGTTGATGACCAGCACGCCGAAGCGTGTGGGTCGACCAGCCACGAAGTTGCGGCCATAGCGCTGGTTGAATGCCACCTGGAAGCCGCAAGCGTTGAAGCTTAAGCGGTAGTTAGCCTCGTTGTCTTCCGGCGTGTTCACGAGCGGATGATCGCCGGAGCCGGCAAAGCTACAGATGATGGGAATGCCCACCCGGCGCATTTCCTTGATGCCCCAGAAGCTGTGCAGCGCGGCCGTGCGGATCCGCTGCGTGTTGAGGCACCAACTGCCCGAATTGTCCTCACCTCCGTAGAAACGCCACAACGGTCCCTCGAACAGCGATTCCCCGGCAATCGAGGCGTGAGCGTCGAAGCAATTGGGGTTTTCGCCCCATTCGGTCATGATGGCCGGCTTGCCCTGCTTGCGACCGCGCAGGCCGTCGAACATCTCCAGCACGAGCCGGTATTGATTCGGCAAGGCGGAGTAGGTGTTGATGTGCGGGCCGCCGCCGATGGCGTGGACATCGAGGTTGGGAATGGCGTCGTAGTCGTTGCTGGCGGTGACCGGTCGCGTCGGGTCGAGGGCGTGATACTGATCGCACAGCTTTTTGAGCCAGGGCATCGAGGCAACGTGCGGATTCGGCAAGCCGGCATGGCAGGCTTCGTTGTCCATGCTCCAGATGACGATGCTCGGATGGTTCCGCTTGGAAATGACCCACCTGGCATACTGATGCAAGACCTGCCGCCAGGTGGCCTCCCGCCAGAACGGGGCTTCCTGAAGCAGACTGGTTTCGCACACGACGAGAAAGCCCGTCTCATCACAGGCTTCGAAGAAACTTTCCGGGGCGTCCACCGCGTGGGTGCGGCAGCCGGTCAGCAGCCGCCACGGACCACGGCGAATCTGCTCGATCCAGTGTTCCTTGGGGTGGCCGTAGAGCGGCCACAAGCCGTAACCGTAAAAGCACAGCGGCTGGCCGTTCATCATGATCACCGGCTGACCGGGCTGGCGGGTGTCGATCCACACCTCGCGGAAGCCGAAGCGCTGCCGGGTGCGATCAACCACATTCCCCGCGTTGTCGACGAGTTCGACTTCGAGATGGTACAAGTGCGGGTCTTGCGGCGTCCACATGCGGAAGTCCGGCCAATCGACGAGCAGCTCGACGGGCGTGGAGGACACCGCGGCGACACTGGCCTCGAGCAGCGGACATTCCTTGCACGGTATGTCGGCGTCGAGGATCCGTGCCCGCAGTTTTCCCTGCCAGCCGTGGGGCGTGCTGTTGGTCAACGTCACCGTGGCCGAGAGATTTTTGTTGCGATAACTCGGCCGGACGAACATGTCGGTCGTCCGCACCTCGGGAACGATGCTGAGGTAGACCCGATCCCAGATGCCCAACGGCGTCAGGTACCCCCGCGTGCCGATCGAGCGGAGATGCCACACGGCCTTCGGATCGATGTTGAGGTCGATGTTTGGGGCACAGGACACAACAATGTCGTTGTCGCCGGTTTTGACCGCCGCCGTGATGTCCAGCTCGAACGGCGCGGCGTGGTAGTCGTGGCTGCCGACAAAGCGGCCGTTGACCCAGACGCGGGTGATGTAGCTGGCGGCCCGAAATTCGAGCAGCAGCCGCTTGTTCGCTGGCACTTCTTTCAGGCTCAGCGTGCGGCGATACCAGCCCCCTTCTTCCTGGGGGTGTTCGTAGTACTTGAAGTGGCTGTTGCCGTCGTCCCGGTTCGGAATCGCCACCGGCTTCCAGCCCTGCTTGGGCAGGTTCGCCACCGCGTTGAGCTGGCGAATGGCCTCCAGACCCGCCACGGGAACAAGCTGCCAATTCTCGCACAGGTCGATGCGCTGCCGGATGTCGCCGATTTCCGTCGCCGCGGCCCATGGGACGGGACAAAGCGCGACAAGCAGGCCGAGCGCAATCCCGACAACGGAGAGGGGGCGTGTGCAGCTCATGAGTCTCTCCCTCAGGGTCTCTCGGGAGACGAAATCAAATTGGGTTGAGCAGTGAAATCAACAGATCGTTTGCGGCGAGGCGCATGGATTGAAAGGGACGCGCTTCACTCGACGATCCGTTGCCTCGTCCCGTCGAAGCCGGGGGCGGGAGACATTGCCAGCTTGTGTTTCCGGCGGCGAGTCCCGGAAGTCACACCAACTCGGGAATAGGCCGTCCGCCGCTTTCCCGCTCGATTTCAGCCAGGCCCCGCTGTGGGCGCTGTGGCACCATCATAAGCAGCGCCGTGCAGCCCTGGAAGCTGAAATCGCCGCGCGGAACCGGATCGTGCAAGCCCCTCCGCCGTTCCTTGCCGCACCCTCGGCAGCGAGCAGCCGCTCATCCCTGTTGGACACCCTCTCGCTTGCTGGGATTGTGTTTGCTAGATTATGTTCTCGCTGTCGCTGTGCATTCACGTGGTCTTGGCCGTTGGGAGCTTGCTCATGGCGGGATGGGTGGCCTGTGTGTGTTGTCTGGCCTGGTGGGGAGGGGATGCTGAGGCCGCGGCGCGCCGGCCGAATATCGTGTTCATCATGGCGGACGACCTCGGTTATACCGATGTCGCTTGCTATGGGAGCCGGTACTACGAGACGCCGCACATCGATCGCCTGGCGTCCCAGGGGATGAAGCTGCTCAACCACCACCATTGCCCGAATTGCACCCCCACGCGGGCCGCCTTGATGACCGGTCAGCACGGGGCACGTACCGGTGTCTACACGGTGGGCGGCATCGACCGCTTCGATTGGAGCCGGCGGCCGCTCCGGCCCGTCGACAACGTGGTGGATTTGCCCCTCGACCGCGCGACCATTGCCCAGCAGTTGAAGGCCGCGGGTTACGCCACGGCCCTCTTCGGCAAATGGCATCTCGGAAATCGCGGAAATTATCATCCGGCCAGGCGGGGGTTCGATGAAGCCGTGGTGAGCATGGGCCGGCACTTCGACTTCGTCACCGATCCCCCGACCGACTATCCGCCCGGGAAATACCTTGCCGACTTTCTCACGGACAAGGCGGTGGATTTCATTCAACGGCACAAAGACCGACCATTTTTCCTGTATTTGCCCCATTTTGGGGTCCATTCGCCGCATGAGGCGAAACCCGAACTGATTGCCCGCTTTGAAGGCAAGCCCGGGGTGGACGGCCATCGGAACCCCGTGTATGCGGCCATGATTTACTCGATCGACGAGAGCGTGGGGCGCATCCTGCACACTCTGGATGACCTGAAGCTCGCCGAGAACACGGTCGTGTTTTTCACGAGCGATAACGGCGGTGTTGGCGGTTATGTTCGCGAAGGTTTGAGAAAGGCCGGCGACATCACCGACAATGCACCGCTGCGCAGCGGAAAAGGGAGTTTGTACGAAGGGGGCACGCGCGTGCCGTTGATTGTGCGCTGGCCCGGCGTGATTCCCCCCGGCAGCCAATGCGGCGTCCCGACCATCCACGTCGATGTGTTTCCCACGCTGCTGGAACTGGCGGGCGCGCCGGCGCCGTCTCAGGTGCTGGACGGCGAGAGCCTGGTGCCACTGTTTCGGGAGCCTCACGGCCGGCTCCAGCGCGACGCCATTTTCCAGCACTTTCCGGGGTATTTGGGAGCCGGCGCCGATTCCTGGCGGACGACTCCCGTGAGCGTCATCCACAGTGGCGACTGGAAGCTGATGGAGTTTCTGGAAGACGGCCGCCTCGAACTTTACAACCTGCGCGACGATGTGAGCGAAACGAAGAATTTGGCGGCGTCTCATCCTCAGAAAACGCAAGAACTGCACGCGCGATTGCTGGCCTGGCGGAAGGACATTCAGGCTCCCATGCCCACTCCCAATGACGGCAGCGTGGAGGTCCCCGCGAAGAAAACCAAGGCGAAAGCCAAAGCCAAGGCGAATCTCAAAGACACGGATTAAAAGCCTGCGGACAGAGACGCGGATGCTCAGGAAGGTCGACGCATTTTGGGCGCGGTGCCGCCTGTGGTGCCCGGCGGCACTCAGGCCGCCGGTCGGTTTCCGGCCGGACGGTCGACGGACGATTGTTCCGCGGGATGGGTTCTGGTCCCTCAGTCCTTCCACGGATGGCGGACTTCCTCCCAGTATTTCTTGAACTGGAAGGTGGGGCTGTTGTCCCCATCGTGGCATTTGATGCACACGTCTTTCTCCGCGGTCGCGGAGTTCAGCTTCACTTCTTTGCGCGCGGCAATCACCGCCTCATCGGGGGCGGATTTGGTTTCCTTGAGCCGCCATTCCAGCTCGGCATGGTGGCTGCCTGGACCGTGGCAATTCTCGCACTGCTGCCCGCGCAAGTGGGGCGTGGCCTGCTCGTTGAGAAATCCCGAGTCGTAGCGCAGCACATCTTGCGGATTCCAACCGGTGACATGGCAGGACAGGCACTCGGGATCGTAAATGCGGTTGATCCAGCCTTGCTCTTGCCCCTTGCGGCCGCGCTTCAGGCTCTCGAAGGCCTGGGCGTGCTTGGTGCCGCTCCATTTCTTGAAGGCGTTTTTGTGGCATTCACCGCACCTGGCCGCACCGACGAAGGTCCGGCCGCTGGGATGGCGGGTGAGGAGTTCGTCGCTTTCGGCAAGTTGCCGCTCCCGCAAAAGCTGCTGATACTCGCGCATCACCTGTTCCATGCGGGGATCATTCGGAAACCGTTGGTTATCAAGGTTGACCACCTCCCAGCGAAATTTGGGCGCGGCTTGAGGATAATAACCCAGAATGCCCACGTGCTTGCCTTTGTGTCCCACCTCGAGCAGCCACGTCGTGCCGACCAGCGTGGGGTGCAGCGGCGGCTCCTCCGCCCCTCCAGTGGTGAGGATCACGGAAAACTCCGGAAACTGTTCGGCCAACGTGCGAGCCTCTTCCGGCGAACCGTGCGCCAACAACACCATCCAGTCGGGCTGTTCGGCTTGCAGTTGCGGGAGGACCTCGCGCAAGGCATCGGCCGCTGGGGTGATGGTAATGTTCGTTTGGACGCCCGCCGGGGCGACCTCCGCGGCCGCTTTTTCCCCCAACACGGCCGTCACGCCGATTTTGACCTCCCCCACCGTGAGCACCTTCCAGGGCTTCGGGACTCCCAAGGCGGGTTGATCAAAAAACACCACGTTCGCGGACACCAGCAGCCCGCCGAGGGGAATGCCGTCTCCTTCGGTGAATTGCCCGATCAGGTAATCGGGCTGCAAGCGCAGTTCCGCGGTGCCCGCGGCGACGGCGGCATAGTTCAACTGTTTGAGACCGGCCAGAATCGCCTCGAACTTGAGCTGGTCTTGCGTCCGGGAGCGTTTGACGATTCCGCCGGCGTCTAACCCCGCCAGCGGCCATCCCTTGTCCCGCAGTTGAGCTTCCAGGCTGGCCCGTCGCGCCAATCCACCCGATTGCAGCAGCGAGCAGCCGCACGGTTCGAGATAGCCGAACTGTTCCGCCGACAACATCAGGGCTGCCGCGGGACGCTCCCAACCTTGGAGGAGCGGCTCCGGGGGCGGAGCCTGAAGGTCGCCGCGGCCGGTCGACGGCGGCGACGACTCCCCGGTCCAGCCCCCGCAACCCACCAGCCCCAGTAGCAGGCCGAACATCACCGTCGCGCTTCGCAGCGTCCTTGCTCTTGCCAGCATGTTGCACTCCTTTTTTCCATGAACCGCCGGGCATGACGCGCCAGCGGGAACAGCCGAGCGATCAACGGAATTCCGAGGCGAGGAAGTCGACGGTGATGCGGACGCGCTCGGCACGCGGGTGATTGAAGAACAAGTCGAGCCTTTCGGCGTTGCCGCGCTGACGGTCTTGCAGGGCGCCCGGGGGCACGCGAACGGTCAACAGGTAGCGTTGCACGGGGGAGTCTTCGGCGCCGGGGGCGCGGCGGAAGTCCAATTCCAGCGAGTTGAACTTCTGCTCGGTTTTGAGAAGCTGCAATTCTTCCTTCATGTCGCGAACGAACGCGGTCAGGGTGACTTCCTTGCCTTTTTTGGCGTTGAACTCGCCCAGCAGCAGGTAGTTGGCGTCACCGCGGTAGCCCGGTCCGAAGAACTCGATGGGGCCGGGCCGGTGCCCGCGGATCCTGAATTTCAATTCGGGCAACAGTTCCACCGAGGTAAAGAGCTTAATCTCCTCGGCGAACGGCCCGATGGGCGAGCCGGGCGCCACTTCCACCCGCACGGCATAGCCCGATTTGACCTGCCGGTTTTCCAGTTGTTCGGGGGTGAGGGGTTCCCACGTCACGTTGACCAACGGGTTGGTACACTGAAATTTGTCGATGGTGAAGTGTTCGAGCACGGCCGACTGCAAACTGCCGGTCGCCAGCGTAGGCTCCGCTTCCAACACTTCTCCGATGTCCCATTCGTTGGGAGGGAGGAGGGTCAGCGCGTCCTCCACCTTGCCGGTCACCTCGAATTTGATGATGCGGTTTTTGGGATCGTTGGTCCGAATGGAAGCCGATTGGCGAAATTGCGGCATGAGCACCTTGATTTCCCAGCTCAGGGTGACATCCACGGAACCGCCGGGAGGGACGGCGTCGTTCGTGCCCAGTTCGCCGATCGTGCACTGGCAGGTGGCGTCTTCCTTGCGGGCCATCAGCACCAGCGGGGCTTCCCCCTCGTTGCGGATGGTGAACTTGTGCGACCCTTTTTCCTTCACCAGCATCACGCCGAAATCATGGGTGGTGCTGTCGGCCACGGCTTTGGGGTAGGGACCTGTCCGCGAAATGGGTGGACCGATTTCTTCCGGTTTTTTCGGCGACCCCTCATCCGACGACGACACCGGGTAACGTCCCATCCAGATGATCGTCACCAGGGCAATCACGCCAAACACGGCGCTGAGAAACACGGCATTCGGCTTCATGGACCAACGTTTCTTCTTCGGAGTGAGACACGGAAAAGGCGAAAACAACAAGGCGGACGCCCCGCCGCGGAACACTTCATTCTAAACGAATCACCAGCCGTCGCAATTTCCGCTGACCATGCGTTTCACTCTTCACTCTGCTTCTCGGTGTTCAGCGTCCCCAGGTTCCTGCATTCGGCAATCCACCGTTCAAACCGGCAATTTCCGCCTTGCCCGGGACGGACTTCCCGACCTCGGATTGGCCGCGTCGATGTGGCCGGGTCGTGAGGCAGCCAGCGGAAATGGCGGCGCGGAAGTCGGCCGGTATCGCCGCATCAGGGGCCTTCCGGAACAGTGGGAGCCATGGACGTCCCTCGTGTTTCCATGCGTTTTCGAACCGGATCGGGAAGGATTCGCTCCACATGGCCGAGCCGGCGATTGAGGTCGTCCTGAGCAAGCGCTCGGCGGGCGGCCGCACCGGCCGCGGAACGATCTCCCGCGGCAGCCGCCGCGTCGGACCACAGCACCAACAGCGAGGTTTGTGTCGGATACCGCTCGACCGCCTGTTCCAGCAGCATCTGTGCTTGTCGTGCCGGCTGGACATCGCCTTGTCGATCCGCCAGAACCAACCACAGCTCGGCCTCGCGTTGCAGCCACACCGTCGATTGGGGATGACGGCGACGGGCTTCCGCCAAAGCCGCCAATGCGACCGCGAATGGTCCCTCCTTCGCGGAGGCATAATGTGGGTCAGACGGCAGCAGCGCTTGGCCTTGCTCGAAGGCGGCCTCGGCCAGCCGCCCCGCGGGCAGGGGATCCCAGCGATCGCCATCCATGGCCCGCTGGTAAGCGGCCAAAGCGGCGACCCAATCGCCGCGCTCCGCCGCCCGGTCTCCCTCTTCCATGTCAGCCGCTGCCACGACAACGGGACGCCAAACGCCGGCCGCAATGACGATCGCCGCCGCCAGGCACAGGCCCGACCCCAGCCACGTCGACCGCCAGCCTCGCGGCCCCAACCCTGGCCGAGGTAACGATCCTGCCGTGGCAATCGATAACCACACCAGCGCGGCCAGCACGACCGCCGGCATGCCCATTCCTCCCGCGCCCAGCAAGTGGATTCCCAACACCACCAGGGGGACCGCCGCGGCGACCGGTTCGTCGGTGGGCGCGGGGGGCAAGAGAACAAACAATCCCGCCCACACCAGCCCCAGCAGCCAGAGTTGGTCATCCCATTCCCCGCGGAGCAGCAGTCCCGTTGCGAAGGCCAGGCCAAATCCCAAAAGGCCGCCCATGCCTACGACGGTTGAACACCCCGTGTTGGCGGAAGACGGTTCTCGTTCCTGAGGGTTGGCACTTCTTATCCTGAAGGACCATACCGTCGCGGCGACAGTACCGAGCAGTCCCATCGCGCCGCACACTCCCCCGTTGACCCAGGCGTCGAGCAGCAGATTGTGGGGGTCGGCAATCTCTTCGCTGGCTGCCGGGAGTTTGACCCTGAGGTAATGCTCGCGAAACTGGCCCAAACCCATGCCCCACCAGGGGGACTCGGCGATTAACCGCAACGCGCCCCACCAGTACTGTCCCCGATAGCTCAACGATTTGGGGGCTTCGGCAAACACTTCCCGGTCCCAGGCCCCAGACCGCCACAGCAGCCACACTCCGCCCGCCAAGAGGAGTCCCGTCATCAGCAGTCCAGCTCCCCATCGCTTCCAAGCGGCCGAAGTTGAACATTTCCAGCCAGCCAACCATGGCAGCCGGTCGTGCTGGCGCAGGGCAAGGACCGTGGAAACAAGGACTCCCATCAAGGTTCCCACCCAAGCCGTCCGGCTTTTGGTGAGGGCTAAACACCAGGCCACCAGCACCAAACTGGGGAGCCACCGAGCCCAATAGCGGAGTACTCCCGCAGCGCGAGCCGGGCTCCACGCCGCCGCGGCCCCCCCCCAAACCAGGCAGGCCGCCAACAAGCCGCCAAGGGTGTTGGCCAGGGCGAACAAGGCAAACGGTTCGCGACTGTGTCCCAGCCGTTTTTCGAACAAGGTTAACCCAGGCTCGGTGGTCGGCAGCCCCATCCGGAGAAACTCCCACGCCGTGGGACCAGTTTCTCCGCGCGCTTGTTCCATCCGGATGCGTTCGATCTTCGGCAACAATTCGCGAGCGGTTTGCGGCAGACTCCAATAGTGTTGCCAGAGGCCCAACACCGCCATCGTGGTTGCCATCGCCAACAGGCCGCGGCGCAACGACCGCGCCCATCCCTCGTCCCAAAGCAATTCCCGCAGGACGATCCAGCCGCAGGCCATCCCCCACCATTCCCCCATCAAGTTGGCGGCGATCCGAGCATGGCCTCCGTTCCAGAAAACGGCCACACCCCCCAGCAAGTGACCGCAGAGACAGAGGGTCAGAAATCCGTCGAGCCAACCGAACGGGCGGCGGGGCATCCGGCTCCAACCCAGCCACAACCCAGCCAACAAGCTCCACGCCGCGGCGAGCCACAGTTGGTCTCCCGAGGCAACCCCTTCCGTCGGCAACAGCCAGCGGACCATCACCCCCGCGGTCGCGAGCGTGCCAAGTGCGGCTTCCGTGACCCCCAAGGGCGAAGCGGGCTTGGAACTTGCCGACGGTTGGGAGACGCCGCGCGTCATGCCGAACCATTTCCCCCGGGCGCCGCTTCCAGCACGGCGATCATCAGCACAACGCACGCCACCATCGCCAGGGGAATCACCGCCGCCGACCACGTGGGAACAAAATACAGCACCAGGCCCCCCAAACCGGTCGTGAGGGTGGCCAGGTGGACAGTGAGGACCGCCGTCACCGGACGCAACCCCATCGCCACCAGGCGATGCGAGAAGTGCCGCTTGTCGGGTTGAAATGGGCTGCGTCCCTCGCTGAGACGGATGAGCACCACCGATGCCAGGTCGTACAGCGGAATGGCCAAAACGCAGAACGGGGCAAGGATCACGTGCTGAGCACTTGCTGCCGGCGTGTAAAACGTGCCCAGGACGGTCATGGCGGCGAGGGAAAAGCCCACGAAGTAGCTCCCGGCGTCTCCCATGAAGATGCGGGCGGGGCTCCAATTATGACACAGAAACCCCAGCAGCGAGCCGGACAGCACCAGGAAGAAGCCGGCGACCAGCCAACGTGGACCGCCCGGTGCCATCAGCATCATGACCGCGAAGATGCCGCTCACGATCAACCCAACTCCGCCAGACAATCCATCCATGTTGTCCAGGAAATTGAATGAGTTCACCAGGACCACCATCCAGCCGATGGTGAGCACGGCCCCGACCCAAGGGGAGGCGATAAAGATCGAACCACGGACGCCGGATGCCACAACAAAAGACGCTACAAGGAATTGCAGCGCCAGTCGAGGTTGCCAGGGAATCGGCCGAAAATCGTCCACAAGGCCAGCGATGGCCAGCACGGTGGCGGCTGCCAGCACCCCCCAAAGTTGCGCAGCGCGCGCCTCAACTCCGTCCAAATGCGCTGCCCAATCAACTGGCAACCACGCGGGCAGGGGGTCGGGGTAGCCGAGAAGCAGATACTGAACGGTGGCCAAGGGAACCAGGACTCCACACCAGATCCCCACGCCCCCCCCCAGCGGAGTGGGTACACGATGGACTTTTCGAGCTGCCGGTAAATCGACCAACCCCCATCGGGGTGCCAGCCACCGCATCAACCAGGTGGTCAAAAAGGCCACGACAAACGCCGGCCCGATGCACCCCAAAATGAAGATTCCCATGTAATTCGGCTCGTTAAATTGCTCGGGGACTGGCGGTAAGGTTCTGCAGCAAAGCTCTTACGGCGAAATCGCTCCGAATGCGGGAAGGGTTTGGCGACGCGCTCGGCGACGTTTCCGACCCGGTCGCGACGGGAAGCCTGATCACTCCCCCGGAGGTAACAAGGTAGTCCACAAAATTGGGTCAGACCAGGAAGCTTGCAGGTCTTGGGCGGATCAGACGATGTGCATTTCGGCGAGGAATCGGCAAGGGGTCAGGCAATTTCGCAAGCAAATGTGTCAAACTGACACCATTTTTCGTGAACCCGAGCTGTGTCGTGAACGTCTTAACTCCATAAGGAGGCAGCATATGGAACGACAAGCATCCTTTTTAAGCATTTTGGCCCACAAATTGCTCACTACAGATTGGCATCCAGTTCGCTCGCTCGATTGGTTCGGGTAACTTACGTTTCAAACAGGGAAGGTGACAGCCATGACCCCGCGCGATGCACAGAAAACAGTCAAGCGGTTAGCCGCCGCGGAAGGCTATCTCGAATTGGCCATGCCCACGGAGGCCTTGAAAGTTTTGGAAGGTCTGCAAACCGAAGGGCCTTTCGAGGCCATTGCCCAATTGTTCCGCGGGGAAGCTCTGCATGCCATCCGGCGATTCGAAGAAGCCATTCCGGCGTTCAATCGGGCTGCGGAACTGTTTCCCGCCCCCTTCAATCAACGAGCCTTGTTGGGTTTGAGCGATTGTTACCGTCAGCAGGGACAGGAAGAATTGGCAAAACAAGCGGCGGCGGCCGCCACGCCCCCCGATGCGCCCCCAGGCACCACGCTGCAACTGCTGATTGTGCCAATCTTTCAGATCGACCAAGGGTCTCAGCGTCGGCGTTCGGCGCCTCCCAAAGGTTGAACCCCGCCGATGCACACCAAGTTGAGTTACCCCTCCCCCAGCCCAGGACGCCCGTCCTGGGCTGCTTCATTGTTCGGGCGGCTGCAAAATCTGCTGCACGACGTGATCGGCGATGACGGGAAAATAGACAATCGTCGTCACATGGTCCCCCCACAGGCGAATATGGTGATCGTCCGGCAACCGGGCCGCCTGCTTGAAGGACAGGGCATTGGCAATCGGCACGACCTGGTCTTGATTGGCCGAGTACAGCCATGTGCGCCGCGGATCAATCCGATGCGCGAGCCGATTCGGCTCCACCTTCTCGAGCACCTCTTTGAGTTTCTCCCCCGTGTATCCGGCCTCGTCCAACCGCCGCTTTAACTCGGCGGACTCTCTCTGGCCGTGTTCCAGCAGGCTGTAGAGATCGCCTCCCGCAACCATGATGAACACGCGGTGAAACGCCCCATCCAACCCGGCGACGGTGGCGGAGACGAAGCCGCCCAAACTGGTCCCTTGCAGACTGATCTTCTGTGGATGGATGTCGGGAACCGCCGCCACGGCGTCGCGCGTTCGCCGCACATCGGCGATCCCCTGCCGAATGGCCACCAGCACCTTCCGCTCGGTCAACTGCTGCTGATTCGTCTTCCGCAAACCGTAATAAGGGAGCTGCACGAGAAACGCATCCACCCCCCGGGCGGCGAAACCGCGCGCAAACATCTTGCCCACCGGCATGGCGGAGCCTGATTCATGCACCACCACCACCGCGGAACGCCCCCCTTCCCCCTGCGGCTTCGTCGAACGATACCACAAAACGGCCACACGGTCGTTGACCGGATCCCCAGTCTCCAAAGGAGATGGGAACCGCAACACCGCCTGATATTCCTCCCCTTCCACCTCCTGCAAGGTGACGGGAAATTCCGTGGGCTTCCAGGTGAGTTCTTGCAGCACGCGGCGCTCGGATTCGACCGTGGCCGGCGGCGGTGCCAGCGTATCCCGCGCCGATAACAGCACGGGTTCCGCCGCAAAAACCGCTCTCCCCATGATCGGGGCGATCATCGCCGCCAGCACAGCGACGCATGGCAGCCAACTGGATCGATCAGACATTTGAATCTGGCCCTGACATGAGAGGTGCAAACAACTGGGTGCAAGCGTCCGCGGTTCTCCCACGGACCAACAACTCGCTCCAGCCAAGGTGGCCGCTCGACCATCTTCACATGCCGACGCGGATATTCCGCTACCTCGCCGGAAAGCAATTCTATCTTACCGCGGCAGACCGCGGCGGCTAACCGCGAAGCCACGTTTTCTCTCGCTTGCCAATCCTTCGCCCCACGACGTTAACCGATCCTCGATGTCCGTTCGAAATGACCGGTCCGGCGCGACCCCTCCTCCGTGCAGCGGCCAATTCCATCCGCCCATTCGCTCCGCCACTTCGCACCGCGCCATCCAATCTTTTCCAAGATTGACGAGGGGTTGGTCATTCACCAAACTAACGGTTCGACCCGAGTCGCGTGCCGCGCGAGTCTTCCCGCGCCAATGCCTTGGGGCTTCAGAAAGTGGGCAACCATGGCGACTCCCTACGCGGTCGAGTGTCCGATTTGTTTCACTCCCTTGAAACTGAAGGCACGACCCAAACCGGGGGCCAGGTTGCGGTGTCCGGCATGCCACGAAGTCTTCTGTCCCGAGGGTGACCAAGACACCGGACACCCCCCGGAAGACGAGTCCCCGGTCGAGCGTAGCCACAGCACGCAGCGGAAGTCCAAACCGAAAGGCAAAGCCGCCAGGTCGCGCGCCGTGAGTTGGCAGGTTCCCGTCCTGGTGGGGGGCGCCGTCTTGCTCTTGGTTGGGCTGGGCGTGGGACTGTTTCTGCTGCGCGACAAGCTCTTCAAGGAAGGATTCGGACCAACAGTGGACCTGGCATATTGCCAGTTGCCCTCGCGTTCCTTCACGTACGAACTCCGTCCGGCGGAATTCCTGAATGCGCCGGCCTTGCCAGCCGACTTGCGCCAATCTCCCCATCTGGTCGAAGCGTCTCAGGCACTCCGACCAATGATCGGTGCCGAACTCCACGAATTGGCGTCGATCGAGTTGCAAATCGCGCTCGCAGACGCCGTTTTGCCCCCGGTCGAGGGACGGCCGAATGCTCCGCGACCGGCTGCCGGTCTGATGGTGCTGACGGCGCTCAAACCCCTGACGCGGCCAGGTGCCCCGCCGCAACTCATCGAAGGCATTCGCTGCTATCCGGTGTACGAAGAAGGCACAACCCCGCAGCCGAACGACATTCGTGCCGATACCTTGTTCTTTGCCAATCCCACCACGGCCGTCTTGGGCAATCAGGCGGTGATTCGGCAAATCCTTCAGCAGTGGAAAGCCGCTGCCGCCAAGCCGCCGACGAGGCCCTCGGCGGAGGGTGCGACGGCCTACCTGCTGATTGACGAAGCCCCCGTGCGCGAGGGGCTTACTCAGCTCCAACGAATGCTTTCGAGCAACCCCTTGCTCGCACAAGGCAATGCGGGCGCGGAAGTGCAGCAGATTTCACAACAACTGCTGGCCCATTCCCCGCGCGTCAGCTTTTCGGCTCACATGCAATCGCAGATCACATGGACCGCGGCCGTGCATGGCCAGGATGCCTCGGCCACGGCGCAGTTGCACGGGTTGTTGGAAACCATTCGGCAGAAGGCGCTGGAGCAAGTGACCGGCATGTCGGCCTTCGCGGCGTTCTTGCCCCCCGAAGCTCAGACGCAGCTCAATCTCGCCAAACAAGCGCTGTCGACTCCGTTCCAAATGGCCGGCGACCGGGTTTCGATTCTGATTAACTTCGCGCCGGAAATGCAATCCCAGGCGCTCGAGATGCTGGTGAACGCCTTTCCTCCCTTGGGAAAACTTCGCGTGGGCACGGCCGGCGGAGTGTCGCAGACCGCCGCGACCACGACGTCGCCGGGAATGTCTCCGTGATAAACCGCGCGGAAAAGTCGGCTTCCACGGGGAAAGACGGTCGCGGGATCTTAAGCTCTGGTCGAAGTGATCGGTGCGCTCCGCCTTCGCTGCGCGAAGAACTGTTCAACGGGACATGGGATGCTGCCGGGTCGGCGACTCGGGCGTGGAAAGTCCGAAGCCCCGCGTCGTCGGCTCCGAAGGTTCGATCTCATCCACCAAGACCGCGGCCCCCAGGTCTTCCATGTCTTCGTGGTCGCTGGCGCTCACCTGATGAATAGCGGATTGTTGAGCCGACGGTTGCCGCGCAATGTGGGTTGCCGCGTTGTCGATTCCCCCCGACAGGCGACTCAACTGGATCAACGCTTCCGCCGCCGATCGCATTTGCGGATCGAGCGACAACGCCTGATGGTAATGGCTGAGCGCCCGCGGGATATCTCCCGACTGGGCCAGGATGTAGCCGAGATTGGCATGTGCCTCGGCGTCTCCTCCGACTCGGCGGAAGTATGTGTAGGCTTCGTCGATGCGTCCCGCTTGGGCCACGCACAACCCGAGGTTGTTGAGGGTCCGCCGATCGTTGGGACTGATCGCCAACGCTTCGCGCAGGTGTTTCTCGGCTTCCTCCAACTCGCCGGCTTCGAGGCACGCATACCCTAAATCGTTCAGCAGGGCGGGGTCGCTCGGTTTCAACTGATTCGCGCGGCGGAGGTGTTCCAGCCCTTCCTCGCGTTCTCCCAACCGCACCTGGACGACTCCCAAGCGGTGATGCAACTGGGCATTCTTGGGCTGCTTGGCAAGCAATTCGCGATACTGATCCGCTGCCTTGCGAAGCTGGCCTTCCCGTTCGGCGACTTGCGCCAGATCGAATTTGACCTCGTTGAGGCGTTGGGATTTGGTGAACGGATTCTGGACCATGGATCGGGTTTGAGCGCACCCGGTCACAACCAGGCAGCACGTCAGACTGATCCACGCTGCTCGCCAATCTGTTGCCGTCACCATGTGCCAGAGCCTCCTGCCTGACCGTCTGGGAAGACCACAAAGGGCGAAGAGGACGCGGCGTCGGCCGCCCCCTCTCCGACCGTTCACTCAAGTTTTCCGCCGACAAACGTGGTACTCGGTGCGGCTTACCAGAGGCCGCCGCCGAACCCGCCGCCCATGCCGCCGAACCCGAAGCCACCCATGTTTCCGAAGCCCATGTTGTAGGCGCGTTCCCCCTCGAATTCCTGGAAGCCGGGCGTCAAGGCGGGACCGACCACCACGCGCTGCTCGGCGTCGTGCACGCCCATTTGCTGCAAGGCTTGCACCACCAAGGTGCGGCGGTTCATGTCCAGCGTTTCATCCCCGTGCACGGGAAACTGGTACTTGGTTCCCGCCTTGGGGCTCATGCTGCTGCGTTCGACGATGATCGGGAAGGGAACCTCTGCCGCGCGGGCCGCAATTTGCTTGACGTGCTCCACGCCGGCGGCATTCAACTTGATCGAGTTGCCGATCCACTCGTGTTCGTGCACCACGAAGTCGCTCGCCTCCGCGTTCGACTCCTGCTGCTGCCAGATGGGATCGCTGATCGTGCCCAACGGCTTGGGCGTGATATCGCCCATGAAGGCGCACTTCTTGCATTTTCCGCCGTCGCTGGTGCACCCGGCGATGACGATGGCGCAGGCCGCCAGGGAGGCCCATCGCCGTAAAATCCGTTGCCGTGACATTTGCCTTACCCCCCGAGAAGCCGGTCATCGACCGGGTTGGATTGTCCGAACGTGTCAGAATCCGCCGCGTGAAATCGGTCCGCGTTCCCCGCCATTTATTGGCTATAGCCGAACGGACCGCTCATGTAGTACTGCTGCGACTGATACGTGGTTTCCGCGTCGAAATAGCCGCAGCGTTTCATCCGGCTCTTGTACAATGGCCACACCGTGCTGCGGTGATGGCAGTCCGGCCGGCCTTCGATGTCGCCGTACCAGTAGAAGTCCTTGTCGTGGGGTTCGGTAACTTCCATGCCCGGCAGAATCTGCGGAGCCTGCTCCGGCTCCAACGGATGCACCAGTTCCGGGGACACCACCACGATCAGTTCCGTCTCTTCCCGGGAGATCGACGATTTGCGGAACAGCGTGCCGATACCCGGAATCTTGCCGACGTACGGCACATTCACGATGCTGCCGTTCTGCTGTTCTTGCAGCAATCCGGCGATCGCGAACACCTGGCCTTCTCGCAGATCCACCGTGGTGGCCACCATGCGGGTATCCATGCCGAAGATCCCCTGCACCGAATTCTCGCGATTGATCGTGCTGAACGTCGGCGTGACCTGCAGGCGAATGCGATCCTTGTCCAACACCGTCGGCGTGAACATGATCGACGTGCCGAAGCCTTGGAAGTAGGTCGTCGCCGCCTGGGCACCGCCGACGCCAACCACCGTCGGCACCGGGAATTGACCGCCGGCCAGGAACTGCGCTGGCTGACCGCTCAGGGTCACGAGGTTCGGCTCGGCGAGAATCTTGGCGGATCCATTCCGCGCCAAGGCTTTCAGCACCAGGTTGAACGACCCCTCGCTGAACGTGCCGCTCAACAACGCGTTGCCCGCGTTCCCCAGCAGTGAGGAGAAGAAGAAGTCCTTGACGTTGAAGTCGAAGTCCGCCCCCAGCTCGCGCAGGCCGCTCCGCTTCAGTTCGGCGATCCGCACCTTGAGCATCACCTGCTTTTCGCCGGGGATGGTCAACATGTTGATCACTTTGGCGCTCGGCAATTGGGACGCGTCTGGGAAGGGTTCCGCCGCCGTGCCGCCGGCGATCATCTGCCCCATGCCTCCCATGCCCATCATGCCCGTCGCTTGCGCGTTTTCGCGGACGATGGACATGATCTGGATGGCTTCCTGCTCATCCCGCGCCTGGCCGCGGACGATCAACTTGTCGGCAATCGGAAACAATTGCACGCGGCTGTTGGGGAACAGTTCGTTGATCATGTCGGCCAGCTCGGAGTATTCCATCCGCCGCTGATTGTCGACGGCGTCGTCTTTCACGACGCTGACCAGCATGCTCAACACCGTCGCCTGCTGCTCGGCTCCCATCCACAGGGTCACCGTGGTGCTGCCGGTTTCCTTGCCGATGATCTCGATTTCTCGTGAGCCGAAGGCCACGAAGTCGAGGACAGATGGATCGGCCACGGCCACGCGGAAAATGTCTTGCTTCATCCGCAGAATCTTGGAGCGGCGCTTGACCACCTCCACTTCGATTTCCGCATTCACGACCTCTTCCACAAGGTCGTTGACTTTCTGCTTGATCGCCGGTTTTGGAACCGGCGCTTCCTGCGCCCAGACCGACGGGCTGTCGGTCAGCGCACCGAGTGCGAACATACCGGCAACGCCGGCCCGGGCCCATCGCCGGATCCTTCGGACGTCCATGTCTTCCCCCCACCGTGAGTCTGGATCACCCCTCGGCACCTCGGGCACCGGTCATGCGACCGATTTGGCAAGCGAGGCATCACTAACCATCAGGATCGGAAAGGCCGGTACAAAGCTGGAGTTTCGTTCCCCCCCCGACTGAAAGTTTCATAACGTCCCCCACGCTAAATTCCCCCTAAATTGCCGCCCTTGGCTGGTGTGACACCGGCCCTCGCCCAGCCAGGGAAATTTGCTAACATTTGCGGCTGACGCCAGTTGTAGCGAGCTGCCGGAACGCCCCTCGAAAAATCCCTCAACCGATCGCATGTTCCCGACCAGCCCTGGAGCAGACGCTGGCCGGAACACATCGCAGACGTTGACGGCGACCTCTTGCTCCGCTTTTGTCCTGGCGATGGCGAACATCGGGAACCAGGTCGTGAGCCGTTTCTCCACCTCGGCGGAGAGTTCGCCGGCCACCAGCGGACAGAGGCCATGGATGTCAATCAGCGTGCCCACGTCAGCGTGCCCACGCGGGTGGGGTAGATCCCCGCGGGGAAGTTTCGGCCGCGGCGCTGACCCCGCGTCGTTGGCGGCGCTTTCGGGCAGCGGCGCGACGACGGGCGGTGGGGTGTCCCCATGGATCTCCCCCTTAGATTTCCGGCCTTTCACGAGGCCGTGGACGTGCTCGGTGCCGCGGAAACACTTGGGCGGTTGGGGATGCGGGTCGGGATCGCATTCGGGGCCGGCCATCTTCCACAGCGCGGCGATCTGGCTTTCCTTCCAGGCTTCGTCGTGCACGCCGGGGCCGCACTCCGGCGCGCGGGTCATCACGCGGCCGCCATCGACTTCGACACAAC
>Ga0073932_1000322_pt1 | contig 123569 bp, 114 predicted proteins | sample DewCreD2012metaG_FD_76967 | JGI IMG/M metagenome (GOLD analysis project Ga0073932, IMG submission 76967) | Hot spring sediment bacterial and archeal communities from British Columbia, Canada, to study Microbial Dark Matter (Phase II) - Dewar... ...
CCGAGCGGCTCGCCGTCCGCCTCGCCCTCGAGCCCGCCACGATCGCCACGGTGCGCCTCGCGGGCGAGCTCTCGCAGGTCGGCAAGATCTTCGTGCCGCGCGCGCTGCTCACCAAGGAGGGCCGCCACGACCCCGAGGAGCAGCGGCGGATGCGCGAGCATGTGGGGCACGCGCTCCGGGTGCTCGAGGGCGTGGAGTTCGACCTGCCGGTGGCCGAGGCGATCGCCCAGATGCACGAGCGGCTCGACGGCACGGGCTATCCGCGGGGTCTGGCGGGCGAGGCGATCGGCATGGCCGGCCGGGTGCTGGCGGTGGCCGACGTGTTCCTCGCCCGGACCCGTCCGCGCTCCTGGCGCGACGCGGCGCCGCCGGCCGAGGTTCTGGACGTGCTGCGCCGGAACGCGAGCCGCTACGATCCGCGGGTGGTGGCCGCGCTCGAGGCCGAGCTCGCCGCCACGGCCGCCGGCTAGCCGCGGAACACTTGGGCGAGACCGTCCAGCACATATTGTGCGGCGAGCGCGCCCAAAAGCAGGCCCAAGAGCCGCGAGGCGACCCCGATCAAGGTCGGCCCCATCGCCCGGGCGAGCCGGCCCGCCACCAGGAGCGCCGCCCAGGTGAGCGCCATGGTGGCGAGCACCGCCGCGAGCACGGCCGCCCGGCCGGCAACCGTGCCACCCAGCCGATCGGCCACGAGGATCGTCGTGGTGATCGCGGCCGGCCCGGCGATCAGCGGGATGCCGATCGGGAAGACCGCGAGATCGCCGCCCCGTCGGTCGTCCGCGAGCCCTTCGGCGCTGCCCGAGCGGCGCTGGCCGCGGCGCTCGAAGACCATCTCGAGGGCCAAGAGGAAGAGGAAGAGCCCGCCGGCCACGCGGAAGGCCGGCATGCCGATCCCGAGCCAAGCGAGCACCGCCTCGCCGGCGAGCGCGAAGAGCAAGAGCACGAGGCTCGCGAGCAGCACGGCACGGCGCGCGAGGGCCGCCCGCTCGGCCTCGCCGAGCCCCGGGGTGAGCGCCACGAAGATCGGCACGAGGCCCAAGGGATCGACGGTGACGAAGAGCGCCACCAGCGCCGTCCAGAGGGCCTCCAGCACCGGCGCTCGCTCAATAAGTCGCCCGGCCGCCCGACAAATCGAACACGGCACCCGTCGTGAACGAGTTCTCCGCCGAAACGAGCCAGGCGACCATCGCGGCGATCTCGCGGACCTCGACGAACCGGCCGCGCGGGATCTTCGAGAGCATGTATTGGATGTGCTGCTCGCTCATCTGCTCGAAGATCCGCGTGCGGGCGGCCGCCGGGGTGATGCAGTTGACCGCGATGTCGTAAGCCGCGAGCTCCTTGCCGAGCGATTTGGTGAGCGCGATGACCCCGGCCTTGGCGGCGCTGTAGGCGGCGGCGTTCGGGTTGCCCTCCTTGCCGGCGATCGAGGCCACGTTGACGATCCGGCCGAAATTGCGCGCGATCATCTGCGGCACGATCGCCTTGAGGCAGAGGAAGACGCCGGTGAGGTCGATGTCGAGGATCCGCTGCCACTCCTCGATCGGATAGTCGACCACGGGCATGGTCGGTCCGGCGATCCCGGCGTTGCAGACCAGGATGTCGATCCCGCCGAGTGCCGCCGTGGTCGCCCGGGTCGCCGCCTCCACCTCCGCCCAACGGGTGACGTCGACCGCCTCGACCAGGACGCGGCCGCGCCCCGCGAGCTCGCCGGCCGTCCGCTCGGCCTCGGCCCGGTCCTTGTCCCAGATCGCGACCGCGGCGCCCGACTCCAAGAACCGCTCGACGATCGCCCGGCCGATGCCCTGGGCACCGCCGGTCACCACCGCTCGGCGGCCTTCGAGATCGATCCGGTTCATCGGCGCCCCCCTCGCGCGCACCCGCCCCGGCCGGGAGATCGCACGCGGCGGGCGCCCCGGCAACCGAGCGCCGTGCGGGGCAGCTGCGACCGATCGGGCCACAGACGCGGGCCGACGGCGTCCGCAACCATAAGATGACTACTTTGGGCGCTTGAAAAACCCGGAGGCCTGCCGCACAACCCTTCCGACGCGCCATCGCGGTGAAGCGCGTCTCAACCAGCGCGAGAGAGGGGCGCATGCGAGGCACCCGGTCCGCGTCCCCTGGTGGTTTCCCCTCGACCCCGGTCCGCGGCCGAGGCGTATCATGAGCCCGGCCTCCGAGGGCGAGGCCGATGGCGGGCTCCTCGTGGTCGAGCGGCCGGGCGGGCGCGGGTACGCCGTGCGCCGCCGCGACCGCTTCGGCCGCCCGCTGCTCCGGGTCGAGCCCGCGCTGCTTTTCGCCGTGGGGGGTCTCGCGAGTGGTGTGGCGATCGGCGGCATGCTCGCGCTCGAACAGCTCGTCGAGGCGGGGCTCTTGCTGGCCGCCAGCCTGGGCTCGCTCGGTCTCGCGGTACGGCGACGGGGGGCGCGCTCGGCGGCGCTCGCCCCGCCGCCCGCCCCCGCGCCGCTGCCGATCGACCTGGTCGACGACCGCGACCCCCTGACCGGTCTGCCCGGTAAGCTCGCGATGCGGCTCGCCACGGGAGCGGTGCTGCGCGCCGGCGCGCCCGGCACCCGGGCCGCGCTCCTCGCCTTCGATCTCGATCGGCTCAAGGACGTCAACGCGTGCTGGGGCTACGCCACCGGCGACGAGGTGCTGCGGCGGATCGGCGAGCGCCTGACCGAGCTCGCCGGCGAGCGCGGCCGAGCCGCGCGGCTGGGTGGCGACCGCTTCGCCCTCCTCCTGCCCGATCTGCCGGATGCGGCGACCGCCCTCGAGCGGGCGAGGGAGGCGCTCGAGCAGCTCGGCCGGCCGCTCGAGGTGGCGGGTGTGGAGATCACGCCCTCCGCGACGATCGGGGTGGCCCTCCACCCCGACCACGGCAGCGGCTTCGACCAGCTCATGCGCTGCGCCGAGCTCGCGGTCGACGAAGCCAAGCGCGAGGGCGGCGGCCGGCTCTTGTTGTTCGAGCCGCGCATGGACGCCACGCTCAAGGCCCGCAAGGTCATGGAGCGCGAGCTGCGTCGGGCGCTCGAGACCGGCCAATTCACGGTCCACTACCAGCCGCAGTTCGACCTCGCGAGCAACGCCGTGGTGGCGTGCGAGGCGCTCATCCGCTGGCGTCACCCGGATCGCGGCCTGGTCCCGCCGATCGAGTTCGTGCCGATCGCCGAGAGCAACGGGCTGATCCGGCCGCTCGGTGCCTGGATCCTCGAAGAGGCTCTGGGTGCGGCTCGGCGCTGGCTCGATCTGGGGTGGCCCGTGCGCGTCGCGGTCAACGTCTCGGCCGCCCAGCTCCGCCAGCGCGACCTGCCGGCGCTTTTGCGCCGGCTGCTCGGCGAGACCGGCGTGCCCCCGCATCTGCTCGAGCTCGAGGTGACCGAGAGCCTGTTCGTCGACCCGAGCCAGATCACGATCCGCCGTTGCCTCGACGCGGTCGCGGCCATGGGCGTGAGCCTCGCGATCGACGATTTCGGCACGGGCTATTCCTCGCTCGCCTGCCTCAAGCGCTTGCCGGTCGACCGGATCAAGATCGACAAATCCTTCCTGCGCGAGCTCGGCCGCGACCCGGCCGACGAGGCGATCGTGCGGACCATCATCGGCATCGCCCGGACCTTCGATCGCCGGGTGGTCGCCGAAGGCGTGGAGACCGAGCTGCAGCGCCGCTTCCTCGCGCATGCAGGCTGCGACGAGGCGCAAGGTTACCATTTCGCCAGGCCGATGCCCGAGGCCGAAGTGACCGCCTTCATGCGCGACCGGCTGATCTCGACGCCCGCACCACGGCACAACTTGGCCCGGGCGGGCTGACCGCGCCTCCGGCCGCCGGCTCGCGGCCGCGCGGGCCGGGGTCCTTCCTCGTTCTCCCGCTCTCGCTCGCTCTCCGTCCTGGGCGCGGCGCCGCGTCCCGCCGCCCGCCGCATCCCGCTGCCGATCGGCCGGTCGCCACGGCCCTGTTCCGTTGCCCCGTTGCGGCGAGGAAACCGCACCCGGTGACCACCGAGCCCGACGGCGCGCGCGGTCGTTCCGGCGACGTTGGCCGGCCACGGTCGAGCGCCGCGCACCGCTCCCGGCCCGGCGGCGGTGCGGCGCCGAAGGGCTCGCGAACGCGCGACCGCGCGGGCGGAGGCGGACCGGCTCGCGTCACGGTGCGGCGCGCCGCAACCCGCGGCCCGAAGCCATCGCCGGCGCGCACGACCGCGCGGGTCGGCCGCGAGGCACGCGTCGGGCTCCGCCCGAGCCTACACCGTCGGCCGGCTGCCGGCCCCGGAGGCGTTCGACGCTCGGGCGGCGTCGCTCGGCGGATCCGCCTCCTCCGCCATCGGCACCGAAACCGCCGCCGGGGAAGGCCCTCGTCTGCGCCCGCGCCTCGCGACGCTGCAGCGAGCGCCCATCACCCCGGCTCGCGACGCCCGCGAAGGTGCCGGGCCTTCCGAGGCCGTCGGCCGGGCTCGCCGCTCGAGGGTCCCACGCCGCCGTCCGGTGCGTTCGCCCGGCCGACAGCGGCAGGGGCCGGGCCCGCGCCGCGACGCCGCAGCGAGCCCCACCGGCCCGCCTCGCGCCGAGCTCGAACGCCCCGGCCGGCCGGACGCCGCCCGGCCGGGGGCGGTGGAGGCCACGGCCGGGCCTCGGGGCGCGCTGCCCAGCGACGCCCGCCCTTCGCCGAGGCCGTCGGACCGGGAGGGGGCGAAGGCGACGCCCGAGCGTCGCGGCGCTGCATCGAGCGCCACCGGCCCGCCTCTCGCCCGGCTCGAAGGCCCCGACCGGCCGGAGGCCGTCCGGCCGCAGGACGTGAAGGCCACGACCGGGCCTCGGCCTGCGGTACCGGGCGAGACCCGCCCGCCGGGCCCGCCGCCCCGGCGAGCGGCGCCGCCCCTGGCCCCGGCATTCGCCGCTGTGCGCCCGCCCTCGGGACGCGCCGAGGTCGGATCGACCGGCCCGGCCCGGCAGCGCCGGTCTTCGGCTCGCGGGCGGGGGGGATCACCCACGCCGCCCGGCTTGCCGGCGTCCCGGACCGACGCGCGGCGGCCTTCAGGGCGACGGCGCCGGCGACGCGCGCGACCGGCCTCGGCGTGCCGGACGCGAGGCCGCGCTCTCCCGGTCCACCGACCCACCCGGTCGGGCGCGAGCACGGGGCCCGCTCGCTGGCCGACGGGCCGCGACGCTGCCGATGCTCCGGCTCGCGGCGACGGAGCGGCGTTCAGACCGCGGCCTCCCCGTACCAAAGGCCGACCATGTGGCGGGCCTCGGCGAAGAACAGCCAACGCTCGATCGCCAGGGCGAGGGCCTTGGCGAGCACGGCCGGCAGGGCGAGGAGCAGCGTCCTCCCACTGCCCGCGAGAAGGCCGAGCGCGAGCAGGGGCCAGGGCAGCCCCACGCCGAACAGGAGCGCGAGCCGCCGCAACCGGGCGGCGTGGCGGCGCGCCACCCGGAAGCCCGTCTCCTCGAGCAGCCAGCTGCCCGCGCTGTGCGCCGGCTCGACCAGACGGGCGGGTGTTTCGCCGGCGAGCCCGATCGCCGCGGCGGCCGTGGCGCGCGGCGGGGCCCGGTCGCCCGATCGCCACCAAAGCAGCTTGAGCCCCCAGGCGAGCGGCAGGGCCACGAGTGCGGTCAACCCGGCCGCGCTCGTGCCGGAGCCGAGGGCGGCCGTCAGCAGGACCGCGAGCGTGGCCCCCGAGGCGAGCGCCATGGCCAGGAAAACGGGCGTGGTGAGCGGCTGGTGCCAGCGGGGGACCGGCACGAGGGTCGCGTAGATCTGGCCCGTGCAGAGGACCGTGAGCCCGGCCCCGGCCGCCGAAAGGAATGCCGCGAGCGGCGGCACCCGGCCGCCCAGGAGCCAACCGAAGGCGAGCACCAGGGCCGGGGCGAAGGTCGCGACCGCCGCCACCGCCTCGCGCGACAGCCAGGAGGTCCGCCACTGCGAGAAAGCCCGCCAGGCCCGATCCGGCCGTGCCAGGTGGAAGGTCGAGGCGAGGAGCCCGCCACCGATCAACAGAAGCGCCGGGACGAGGCCCACGGCACCGGCGAGCGGCTCGGGGGGCAGCACGCCCGCGAGCCCCAAGAGCGCCCAGACGGCGAGCAGCCCGTAACCCGCTCCCGAGAGCGTCGTGAACAGGAGGAGCGAGGCGGCCGGACGCAAGCTGCCGGCCCTCAGCCGCCGAGCAGCCGGTCGAGCCAGCCGAGGAAGCCTCCTTCGGCGGGCGCGTCCTCGAGCCGCTCGGCGCTCGCGGCGAGACGCCGGCCCGGGCGCGGCGGCAGATAGCGGTTGGTCGGCCGGTAGCCGAGCTCGGCCAAGAGCTCGACCCCGCCGCGCTCGGCCACGAGCCGGGAGACCGCACTGTCGGGGTCGGCCAGGTCGCCGAAATGCCGGGCCCGCGCGGGGCAGGTCGCGACGCAAGCGGGCTCGCGCTCGGCCGCGGGCAGCCGCTCGTCGCCGATCCGATCGACGCAGAGCGTGCATTTCTTCATGACACCGCTCGGCCGGTCGAGCTCGCGGGCACCATAGGGGCAGGCCCAGGCGCAGAGCCCGCAGCCCATGCACTTGGCCTCGTCGACCAGCACGATCCCGTCCTCGGCCCGCTTGTAGGAGGCGCCGGTCGGGCAGACGGTGACGCAGAGCGCGTTCTCGCAATGCAGGCAGGAGCGCGGGAAATAGACGGTGCGCCCGGCCTCGCCCTCGCCCACCTCGAAACCGTGCACCCGATTGAGCCACGCCCCCGAGGGCGCCGCCCCCCAGGGCTCGAGGTCGCCGAGCGGGCCGGCCGGCCCGCCGCCGTTCCATTCCTTGCAGGCGACCACGCAGGCCTGGCAGCCGACGCAGGTATCGAGGTCGATCACCAAGCCCAGCCGGCGAGCCGGGGGTGGATCGGGGAGCGCGGTCACGGGCGAGCTCCGCGGAACACGGCACCCCAGCTCAGAACGGGGGGCGGGTCGGGCAGGCCCGGCGGGCGCGGCAAGGGCGCGAGGCGCGGCTCGGCCAGCGCCGGCTCGCCCGGCGCCGCCTTCTCGACCCGCACGCGGAGATCGTACCAGGCGGCCTGGCCGGTGATCGGGTCGGCATTGGCCAGCCCGCCGCCATCCGTGCCGGCGGGTGCCAGCTCGTCGATCAGATGGTTGAGCAGGAAAGCGCGCGTCGCCTCGGGTGCGTCGGGCGACAAGCCCCAGGCCCCGGCCCGTTTGCCGACCGCGTTCCAGGTCCACACCGTCCCCGGCTCGACACCGTCCACCAGTCGGGCGATCACTCGGATCGAGCCGTACCGGCTCGTGACCCGGACCGGGTCGCCGTCCTCGATGCCGAGCGCTCGGGCGGTCGTGCGCGCGATGCAGAGCCGGCTCTCGCCCAGGATCTGCCTGAGCCAAGCATTGTGTGAGCCCCAGGAATGGTACATGGCGGCCGGCCGCTGGGTCACGGCGGCGAGCGGGAAGGCCCCTTCGGGATCGGCCTCCAGCTCGGGCGAGGGATACCAGAAGGGCAACGGGTCGAAGTAGCGCTCGATCCGCGCCCGCAAGGCCTCGGGCGGCTGCAGGGCACCGTGGCCGCGGGCGGCGAGACGGAAGCGCTGCAAGGGCTCGCAATAGAGTCGGGCGAAGATCGGCTCGGCGCGCGAGAGCATGCCGAGCTCGACCGCGAGCTCGAGATAGTCGCGGTTGACGGGCTTCATGTAGCGCCGCCCCGGCGGGAAGCGATGCTCGAAGAAGCACCCGTTCGCGACATAGGCCTCGAGCTGACGCGGGTTGGGCGGGCCCTTGCCGACCAACTTTCCGTCGGGACCGCGCCAGCCGGCGAGCGGCCCGATCCCGGGGGCGCGCTCGTGGTCGACGAGATAGTCGGCGTAACCACCGGGGTAGCGTGGACCGCCGTCTTCGCGGGTGAAGGCCGGGAGACGCAGCCGGTGGCCGAGCTCGATCAGCACGTCCTGGAACGGGCGGACGTCGCGGTCCGGCGGCACGACCGGCTGGCGGATCGCGTCGCACAAGGCGTCGGCCTTGCCGATCGGCCGGTCGAGCAGCGAGAGCGCGTCCCACCGCTCGAGGTAGGTGGTGTCCGGCAAGACGAGATCGGCATAGGCCACCGTCTCGGAATAGAAGGCATCGCTGTAGATGATCTTGGGGATCCGATAGCGGCCGGTCGAAGGGTCGCGGTCGGTCAGCATGGCGATCGTGTCGCTCGTCGCCATCGCCGAGTTCCAGGCCATGTTGGCCATGTTGAGAAAGAGCACCTCGATCGGGTAGGGATCGCCCCGCCAGGCGTTGCCGATCACGCTGTGCAGGAGGCCGTGGGCGGCGAGCGGCGCCTCCCAAGAGAACGCCTTGTCGATCCGGCAGGGCCGGCCGTCCGGTTCGACCAAGAGATCCTCGGGGCCCGTAGGATATCCGAGCGGCATGCCGGGCATCGGTCGGCCGGGGGCCACCTGCCCGGGCTTGCCGCAAGGGAGCGGCCCGGGCGACACCGGCCGCGGATAGGGCGCCTTGAAGCGGAACGCACCCGGTCGGTCGATCGCCCCCAACAGCAGCTGCAGGAAGTGGATCGCCCGGCAGGTCTGGAACCCGTTGGCGTGCGCCGAGATCCCGCGCATCGCGTGGATCGCCACCGGCCGGCCCTCGACCCCGGCGTGCCGGCGACCCCGCCAATCGGTCCAGGGCTCGGCCAGGAACGGCGGCGCCTCGAAGGCGGCGCGGGCGAGTTCGGCCGCCAACGCCCGGATCGTGGCCGCCGGGATCCCGGTCGGGCCTGCCGCCGCCTCGGGGCCGAAACCCCGGTCGAGATAACGCTCGGCCAGGATCTCGAACACCGGTCGCGCCCGCCGCCCGTCCGGGAGCGTCACGGCACCGCGCAACGAAGGCGCGGCCGAGGGGTCGTCGGCCGGCAGGAGCGCCCCGCTGCGCCGGTCGCGGCAGAGCGGCCGACCCGCGGGGTCGCGCGCGTAGAGCCCGTCGCCGCCGGTCCCCGGTGCTTCGACCACGAGCCAGCCGGCATCGGTGCACTCGGCGAGGTAAGGCGCGTCGATCCGCCCGGCGCGCAACAGCTCGTGGACCAGTGCGAGGACCAAAAGTCCGTCCGTGCCAGGGCGGATCGGCAGCCAATCGTCGGCGATCGCAGCATAGCCCGTGCGCACCGGGTTGATCGCGACAATCCGCCCGCCCCGAGCCTTCATCGCGGCGAGGCCGAGCTTCAAGGGGTTGCTGTCGTGGTCCTCGGCCACGCCGAACATCAAGAAGAGCCGGGCGTGTTCGAGGTCGGGCTCGCCGAACTCCCAGAACGAGCCGCCGAGCGTGTACATCCCGGCGGCCGCCATGTTGACCGAGCAGAAGCCGCCGTGGGCGGCGTAGTTGGGCGTGCCGAACTGCGCCGCCCAAAAGCCGGTCAAGGCTTGGCTCTGGTCGCGGCCGGTGAAGAAGGCGAGCTTTTTGGGGTCGGTGGCGCGCACGTCCGCGAGCCAGCGGGTCGCGATGTCGAGTGCCTCTTCCCAGGAGATCTCGACGAGCGGGTCGCGGCCGCGTTCGCCCACCCGCTTGAGCGGGGCCCGCAGCCGCGCCGGCGATTCGTGATGCATGATCCCGGCCGAGCCCTTGGCGCAAACCACGCCACGGTTGACCGGGTGTGCCCGGTTGCCGTCGATGAAGCGGGGTCGGCAGTTCTCGAGATGGACTCGGATCCCGCAGCGGCAGGCGCACATGTAGCAGGTGGTGCAGACCACCCGGCTGCCGGTTTCGACCGCCTCGCTCGCCCTCACCTGGGAACGCCTCCCGCTGGCCGGGTCGCGTGCCGCGCCCGCCGCGCCCTGGTTAGAAGGCCGTCCGGCACGCGGCAAGCGACCGACGCCCGAGTGCAGGGCACCGCCCTCCGCCTCAAAAGTCGATGGTCACGAGGACGGTGTCGGCGTAGCGGCCGACCGGCACCGACTGGCCGCCCGGGATCGTGCCGTAGACCACGAGGGTGCCGGTGCCGCTCGAGGGGGTGAAGGTGAGCGCGTTCGAGCCCGTCCCCCAGACCTTGCTGCGGGCGCTGTCGCGGTAGAGCTGGTAGGCGAGCCTGTTGCCGGCACCGTCGACGAGTGTGCGGGCGCTCGTGTTCCGGCTCGTCCCGCCGTCGAGCTCGACCTTGAGCTGGCCCGTGCCGCAGCCCTCGTAGGCGATGCTGCCCTGGGCGCGGAGGTCGGCCGTCTGGCCGGCACCGTAGGTGCCGAAGCCGAGCGAGGCGGCGCCCACCCTGCAGGTCGCGACCACCTCGGCGGTAACCGCGAGGTTGCCGGTGGTGGTCGCCGCCGAGGCGGGAGAGGCCGCGAGGGCGAGCGCGGCCGCGAGGATCCGGGTGCTGTGCAGGGGCGTGTGCATCCTTGGCTCCGGCTGGTGGGACCGAGCCGCCGCGAGCCGATCGCGGCGGCCGGGCGCCAGTCTCGGCCGTAAAGGTTGACACTTCGCTAACATGCCACGGCCTCCGCCCCGGGCGCGCGGTTGATGCGGTGCTGCTTTCCTGCTCATTCTGGGCCATCCTCGGCGGGCGGAGCGGCGGCCGGGTCGGGCGATGCGCGGCACGAGCGACTTTTGGATCAAGCTCTGGGGCGTGCGCGGCACCGTGCCCTGCCCGGGCCCGGCGACCCGCCGGTTCGGCGGCAACACCGCCTGTGTGGAGGCCCGTTGCGGGCCGCATCGGCTGATCCTGGACGCCGGCACGGGGCTGCGGGTCCTCGGCAACGCCATGGCCGCCGCCGACGGCCGACGCCACCGCGCCCACATCCTGTTGACCCACACCCATCTCGACCACGTCTTGGGGCTGCCGTTCTTCAAGCCCGCCTACGAAGCCGACAACTGCTTCGAACTCTGGGCCGGGCACCTGCGACCGCAAGGGCGCTCGTTGCAGGACGTGCTCTGCCGGCTCATGGAGAGCCCCTACTTCCCGGTCCCGCTCGACATCATGCACGCCTGCATCGGCTTCCACGATTTCGAAGCGGGCGAGGTGTTGGAGCCGTTCCCGAACGTGCGCGTGCGCACCGCGCCGCTGGCCCACCCGGGCGGCGCCACGGCCTACCGGGTCGAGTACGGCGGCCGTGCGGTCTGCTACGTCACCGACACCGAGCATCCCGAGCGGGGCCACGACGAGCGCGTGCTCGAGCTGATCGCCGGCGCCCAGCTCGTCGTCTACGATTGCACCTACACGGATGCCGAGATGCCGCGCTTTCGCGGTTGGGGGCATTCGACCTGGGAGGAGGGCTTGCGCCTGTGCGAGGTGGCGGGCGCCGAGCGGCTCGTGACCTTCCACCACGACCCGGAGCGTGACGACACCCAACTCGACCACATCGACGCCGAGCTCGCGGCGCGCCGGCCGGGCTCCTGCGTCGGCCGCGAGGGCATGGTCCTCGAGCCTTGAGCCGGCAGGGCTTCTTCCTCCCCTATCGGCACGCCGAGCGGATCCGACCGCCCGCGACCTACCCCGAGCTCGAGCCGCTGTTGACCGCCCACGAGTCGGCCTTCCTCGACACGCTCGCCCGCGCCGAGCGGCACGCCGCAGCCCTCGCCCGGATGTCCGGGCCGGCGCCGCAGCCACGGCTCGACCAGGGCTGGTTCCCGCGGCTCGATGCCGCGGTCGCCTACGCGCTCCTGCTCGACCGCCGTCCGCGCCTCGTCCTCGAGATCGGCTCGGGCCATTCGACGCGCTTTTCGGCTCGCGCCCTTGCCGAAGCCGGGGGTGGCCGGCTCGTCGCCGTGGACCCCGAGCCGCGCGCGCCCTTGCCGCCCGGCGTCGAGCACCGCGCTCACCTTCTCGGCGAAGCCGAGCTCGCCCTCGCGCGGGAGCTCGGCCCGGGCGACGTGCTGTTCGTCGATTCGAGCCACCTGCTGGTTCCCGGCAGCGACGTCGATTTCCTCGTTTGCCGGCTGCTCCCGCTGCTCGGAGCGGGCGTGCTCCTCCACCTGCACGACATCTTCCTGCCCGACGCCTACCCCGAGGCGTGGGCCTGGCGCGGCTACAACGAGCAGGCGATCGTCGCGGCGCTCCTCCTGGGCGGCCGCTTCCGCCCGATCTGGGCGAGCCATTGGATGGTCACGCGTCGGCCCGAGCGGATCGCCGCGAGCCCGCTCGCCACCCTGCCCCTCTTGCCCGGCGCCTTCGAGACGAGCTTCTGGCTCGAGCTCGGGGGATCCTAGCCGCGGCCCGGCGCGACGTCCTCTTCGCCCCGCAACAAGCGCTCGCGCAGCTCGCGCTTCAAGATCTTGCCGTAGGCACTCTTGGGTAGCGCGTCCATGAAGACGTAACGCTTCGGCCGCTTGAACCGGGCGATCTGCGCGAGGCAGTGGGCGTCGAGCTCCTCCGCCCGGGTCCCGGGCTCGGCGACCACACAGGCCACGACCTGCTCGCCCCATTCCGGGTCGGGCAGGCCCACGACCGAGACCTCCCGGACCTTCGGATGGGTGAGGAGTGCTTCCTCGACCTCGCGCGGGTAGATGTTGGCCCCGCCCGAGATGATCAGGTCCTTCGATCGGTCCTTGAGGGTCAAATAGCCGGCCGGGTCGAAGCTGCCGAGATCGCCGGTCTTGAGCCAACCCGTACCCATCGTCGGAGCCGTGGCCTCGGGGTTGCGCCAATAGCCCGGCACCACGCTGTCCCCACGCACCAACACCTCGCCCACTTCGCCCGGCGGCAAGGCGCGCCCGTTCTCGTCGGCGACGATCACCTCGCAGACGAGTTGCGGCGTGCCGGCCGACTGCAGGATGTCGCTGCGGCCGGCCCGGGCCGCCGCCGCGTGCTCGCGCTTGGAAAGCGCGGTGATGCACATGGGCGATTCACCCTGGCCGTAGAGCTGGGCGAGCTTGAAGCTCAAGACGCGGTGCGCCTCCTCAAGGTCGGCCAGGTACATGGGTGCCCCGCCGTAGACGATCGTCGAAAGGCCCACGGGCTCGGGCCCGTGGTCGCGCACCCGGCGGACGATCCGGTTGACCATGGTCGGGGCCGCGAACAGGTGGACCCGCTCCCACACCCGGCAGAGCTCGACGACCTCGGCCTCGTCGAAGCCGGCGCTCTCCGGGACCAGGTGGCAGGAGCCCACCGCGGCGTGCGGGCTCACGTAGCAGCCCGAGCCGTGGCTCAAGGGGGCCGCGTGGAGGAGGACCGAGCGCGGCGCCACCTCGTCGACGTCGATGTGGTAGGCGTAGCTCATCGCCCGCAGGTTGCGATGCGTGATCATCGCCCCTTTGGGCCGGCCCGTCGTCCCGCTCGTGTAGAAGAGCCAGGCGAGCCGGTCGGGCTCGACGGGCAGGAGGGGGTGCGGCTCGGCCGCGAAGAGCGCGCCGTAGTCGGCCGAGGGAACCTCGATCGGGGTGCAGCCCGGTGGGACCCCGCCCTCGGCGACCGCCGGGGCGAGCTTGGCCGAGGCGAAGCAGACCCGCGGCTCGGCGTTGCCCAGGATCCAGCCGAGCTCCTTGGGGTGCAGCTTGGCGTTGATCGGGACGATCGCGAGCCCCACCCACCAGGCCGCGAGCTCGATCTCGAGATATTCCGGCCGGTTCTCCATGACGATCGCGACCCGATCGCCGTCGCGGCAGCCGAGGCGGCCGCGCAGTCCCGCCGCGAGCCGGGCGGCGCGCTCGACGAGCTCGCGGTAGGTCCAGAGCGTGCGGGCGCCGAGCGCCACCGCCGGCGCTTCGGGGTCGCGGCGAGCGATCCTGAGAAAGAAGTGGGCGAGATTCACGGAGGGGCCCTCCCGCGCGGCGGCGCCTTCTCGCCGGCCGAGCCTGGCGCGGCGAAAGGCCGACCGCAAGCGGCGAAAGTTTTTCTTTGGGGTGGCAACACGAAAAGTGTTTTGACATCTCGGCCGATGATGGTAGGGAGACGGCGCCACCGGACTCGGGGAGGAAGGCATGGGACTGTCTTGCCGTCGCATGTTGGCGCGATGCGTCGGCGTGTTGGGCGCGTGTTGTGTGGCCGCGGCCGCCCAGGCCTGGGAACCGAGCAAGCCCGTCCAGTTCTACGTCCCGGCCGGCACGGGCGGCGGCGCCGACCAAATGGCCCGCACGATCCAGGCGATCGTCGCCAAGCACGGCCTCATGAAGCAGCCGATGGTCGTACAGAACAAGGGCGGTGGCGCGGGAGCCGAGGCTTTCCTCGAGGTCAAGGAAAAGAAAGGTGACGCGCATCTTTTGCTGATCACCCTGTCGAGCCTCTTCACGACACCACTCGCCACCGGCGTACCGTTCCGGTGGACCGACTTGACCCCGGTCAAGATGCTGGCGCTCGACGAGTTCGTCCTGTGGGTCAACACCGAATCGCCTTGGAAGAGCGTCGCCGAGCTCGTCGCCGCCGGCAAGACCCAGAAACTGCGGATGGGCGGCACCGGCTCGCGGCAGGAAGACCACATCATCACGGTCGCGATCGGCAGGGCCACGGGCGCGCAGTTCACCTACGTGCCCTACAAGGGCGGCGGTGAGGTCGCGGTCCAGCTCGTCGGCGGCCACGTCGACACCACGGTCAACAACCCGATCGAGGCGGTGAGCCATTGGAAGGCGGGCAAGGTCCGGCCGCTCTGCGTGTTCGATTCGAAGCCCATGCCCTATCCCGAAAAGATCACCGAGACGATGTCCTGGGCCGACATCCCGACCTGCAAGAGCCAGGGTCTCGACGTCGAATATCTGATGCTCCGCGGGATCTTCATGCCGGCCGGCGTGAGCGCCGAGCAGGTCCGGTTCTACATCGAACTGCTCGACAAGGTGCGGGCCACGCCCGAGTGGAAAGAGCTCATGGCCCAAGGCGCCTTCAACCAGACCGCTCTCGAAGGCGCCGAATTCCGCGCTTGGCTGGAGCGCGAGGAGGAGCGGCATCGCCAGCTCATGGCCGAAGCGGGCTTCCTCGCGAAGTGAGCGGACCGTGCGGTCCCACCAAGCGCTGAACGTCGATCGGGAGGGTCGAGGCGATGCCGCAGTTCGCCGGCGGTGGTAGCGGGATCGGGCAGACGACGGTCGAGGTCGTCCTCGCCCTTCTGTTCGTGGCCGTGGGCGGCCTCGCCGTGAGCGAGGGTCTGCGGCTCGGCAACGGCTGGGGGTTCGACGGGCCGCAGGCCGGCTATTTCCCCTTCTGGATCGGGCTCTTGTTGATCTTCGCGAGTGGGGTGACGCTCGTCCAGGCCCTCCGGCGGCGGGGCGAAGGTCGGCTCTTCGTCACCTGGCCCCGCCTCTTCCTGGTCTTCCGGGTCCTCGCCCCCGCCGCCGTCTACGGCGCTGCCATCTTCTTCGTCGGCATCTACGCCGCCTCGGCCGGGCTCGTGCTCTGGTTCATGCGCGGCATCGGCGGCTTCCCCTTGCGCCAGGCGGTCCCGGTCGCGGCAGCACTCGTCACGGTGACCTTCCTCGTCTTCGAGATCTGGTTCCTCGTACCGCTCCCCAAGGGACCGCTCGAGCACGCGCTCGGCTTCTGAGCGCCGTATTCCCCGTCCGTCGCCTTTCCTTCCCGTCGCCTTCCTTCGAGGAGCGTCCCGCGGCATGAGCGAGTTGGCGGCCCTCTTCCACGGCTTCTCGATCGCCCTCGAGCCCACCAATCTGGCGCTCATGGTCGCCGGCATCGTGCTCGGCGTGTTGATCGGCGTGCTGCCCGGGCTCGGCGGAGCCAACGGGGTCGCGATCCTCCTCCCCTTGACCTTCACCCTCGAGCCCGTCTCGGCGATCATCCTGCTGTCCTGCATCTATTGGGGTGCCCTCTTCGGCGGGGCGATCACCTCGATCCTCTTCAACATCCCGGGCGAGCCCTGGTCGGTCGCGACCACCTTCGACGGCTATCCCATGGCCCAAAAGGGCCGCGCGGCCGAGGCGTTGACCGCCGCCTTCACCTCCTCCTTCATCGGCGCCTTCGTGGCGATCCTGGTCATCACCTTCGTCTCGCCGCTCGTCGCCGGCTTCGCGCTGCGCTTCGGCCCGGCCGAGTTCTTCGCCGTGATGTTCTTGGCCTTCGCGAGCTTCATCGGCCTCTCCTCGGGCTCGCCGTTCAAGACCATGGCCTCGATGATGCTGGGCTTCCTGTTGGCCGGGGTCGGGCTCGACACGGTGACGGGCGAGCTGCGCGGTACCTTCGGCTCGACCGAGCTCATGCGCGGCTTCAACTTCCTGGTCGTGGTGATCGGCCTCTTCGGCATCTCCGAGATCCTCCAGTCGATCGAGGAGGGCCTCACCTTCCGCGGCCGCGAGGGGCGGATCGACCTGCGGGCGGTCCTGCGCACCTGGGCCGAGATGCTCCACCACAAAGCGATCGTCGTCCGTTCCGCCCTGATCGGCTGCTGGATGGGGATCACCCCCGCCGGGGCCACCCCCGCCTCCTTCATGAGCTACGGCGTGGCCCGCCGGCTCAGCCGGCACGGCCGCGAGTTCGGTCAGGGCCGGATCGAGGGGGTGATCGCGCCGGAGACCGCGGCGCACGCCGCCGGCACCTCGGCCTTGCTGCCGATGCTCACCCTCGGGATCCCGGGCTCGCCGACCGCGGCCGTGCTCCTGGGCGGACTCATCATGTGGGGCCTGCAGCCCGGGCCGATGCTGTTCGTCGAGCAGAAGGACTTCGTCTGGGGCCTGATCGCGTCGATGTACCTCGGCAACGTCGTGGGCCTTTTGATCGTGGTCGTGGCGGTGCCCTGGTTCGCCGCGATCCTCCGCGTCCCCTTCCCGGTGATCGCCGCGATCATCCTCGTGGTCTGCGCGATCGGCGCCTACACGGTCAACAATGCCGCCTTCGACATCGTCTTGATGTTGATCTTCGGGGTGCTCGGCTACGTGATGAAGAAGCTCGACTACCCCTTGGCCCCGCTCGTGCTCGCGCTCGTGCTCGGCGATCGGACCGAGCAGTCCTTCCGCCAAGCCCTGCTCCTCTCCGAGGGCAGCTTCACGATCTTCGTCTCGAACGGCCTCGTCACCTCGATCATGGCACTCGGCTTCCTCATGCTCTTCTGGCCGCTGCTCTCCAAGCTCTGGAGCCGGAAGTCGGCTGCAGCCGGCGCCTGAGCGGGCGGTCCGCCGGCACGATGCGACGGGCTCGCCCGTCCTTCCGTCCCCGCGAACGGTCGCGGGTCAGCCGGAGGCGGAGCCGCCGGTGGTCTGGCTCTGCGCCGAGCCCGGAGCCGGCTTCTCCGCCGACGGCGAGGGCGCCCAACCGAAGAACCGCTCGGCCAGGTCGAGGGCGATCGTGGCGAGCCCGCGTTGGAGCGAATCGGCGAGCTCGTGCAGGCCCTGCTCGCGCGCCATGACCTTCTCGAGCGGGCGCGGCTCCAAGAGCGTGGTCAAGCCCTCGACCCGCTCCAGGACCTCGGCGGCGCGGCGCAGGCGGTAGCGGCGTCGCAGCCGCTCGAGTTCGGCCGAGACGATGCCGAGATTGGCCGCGACCGACCGCGGGAAGGACGCGTCGCACAGCAAGAAGGTCGCGACCTGGCGGGGCTCGAGCCCGTGCGGATGGCGCCGGCGGAAGGCCTGGTAGCCGGCCGCGGCGCGCAGCACGGCCATCCAGTAGAAGGCATCGGCCGCCGAGCCCGGCTCCTCGTCCTCGCGCGCGGCGAAGGCGAGCAGCTTGGCGTCCAACAGCCGGGTGGTCTGATCGGCCCGCTCGATCGCGGCACCGAGCTGGGCGAACGACCAGGCCTCGTCGCGATAGAGCGTGCCGGCGGCGATCCCGGCATGCGTCTGGCAGCCCTCCTTGATCATCGCGCACAGCCGGGCGAGTCGGTGCTCGCCGACCTCGGCCGGGAGGAGGGCCGCGATCCGGTTGTAGAAGACGTTGAGATGGGTCCAAAGTTCGGTCGAGATCAACGGCCGAAGCTGGCGGGCGTTCTCGCGAGCGGCGCGAAGGTCGCAGAGGATCGAGGTCGGGTTGTCGCGATCGACCAGGTAGAAGCGCAGGACCGCATCGGCGGTCGCGCCTTCGGGATGGGCGGCGAGGAAGCGGTCGGTGTCGGCGTTGATGTCGAGGACCACCTTCCAATCGGCCGAGCCGCGCAGATCGCGGGCGAAGACCTCCTGCACCTCGAGGATCCGGGCGAGGTTCTCCGCCCGCTCGACGTAGCGGGCGAGCCAAAAGGTGCACTCCGCCCATCGGGCGAGCAGGCGGCTCACGGCCCGGGACCCGACCCGGCGGGGCGGGTCGCGGCGAAGCGGCGCTCGGCCAGCACCCAGGTGTCCTTCGAGCCGCCACCCTGCGAGGAGTTGACGACCAGCGAGCCCCGCCGCAGGGCGACACGGGTGAGGCCGCCGGGCAGGACCCAGCTCGCCTTGCCGGTGATCACGAACGGGCGGAGGTCGACGCGTCGCGGCGCGATCCCCTCCTCGACGAGGGTCGGTGCTTCCGAGAGCTCGACCACCGGCTGCGCGATCCACTCCTCGGGCCGCGCGAGCAGCCGGGCGCGGCAGGCCTCGAGCTCCTCCTTGCTCGCGCGCGTCCCGATCGTGATCCCGTAGCCGCCCGATGCGCCGACCGGCTTGACGACGAGCTGCTCGAGATGGGCGAGGGTGTAGCGGAGGGCTTCCGGCTCCCGGCAGATGTGCGTCTCGACATTCGGCAGGATCGGCTCCTCGTCGAGATAATAGCGCACGAGCCGCGGCACATAGGCGTAGACCGCCTTGTCGTCGGCGACCCCGGTGCCGATCGCGTTGGCGATCGCCACCGTCCCGGCCTTGAGCGCGCGGACGATCCCCGGCACGCCCAGCAGGCTGTCCGGACGGAAGGCCTCGGGATCGAGGAAATCGTCGTCGACCCGCCGATAGACGACGTCGACCCGCTCGAGGCCGGCGATCGTCCGCATCGAGACGCGGTCGTCCTCGACCACGAGATCGCGGCCCTCGACCAGGGGGACGCCCATCTCGCGGGCGAGGAACACGTGCTCGAAATAGGCGCTGTTGAACACGCCGGGCGACAGCAGCACGACCTGCGGGTCGAGCACGCCCTCGGGGGCCATCTCGCACAGGGCCTCGTGCAGCCGCCGGCCGTAATCGGAAACCGGACGGATCGGCAGATCGCGCATGATGTCGGCGAACGAGCGCTGCATCAGGTGCCGGTTCTCGACCACGTAGGACACGCCCGAGGGGGTGCGGGCATTGTCTTCGAGCACGAGGAACCGGCCGTCGGGGCCGCGCACGAGGTCGACGCCGCAGATGTTGACCCAGCTCCCGTGCGGCGGCCGGAAGCCCTCCACGAGCGCGCGGAATTGCGGGTTGAAGCGGACCAGGTCGGCCGGCACGATGCCGTCGGCCAACACCCGCCCGGGGCCGTAGACGTCGGCGAGGAACGCGTTCAAGGTCCGCACCCGCTGGCGGACCCCGGCCTCGATCACCGCCCATTCCGCGGCCGGGATCACCCGCGGGATGACGTCGAACGGCAAGATCCGATCGATCGCCGTGCGCTCGCTGTAGACGGTGAAGGTGACCCCGAGGTCGTAGAGCTGGCTTTCCGCCTCCCGGGCGCGGGCGCGCAGCTCCTCGAGGCTCAGCCGATCGAGCCGTTCGAAGCAGGCGCGGGCGTCGGCGCCGTTCGCGAGTGCCGCGTCCCGCATCTCGCAGAACACACCCGGGTCGGCGGCATAGTCGGCGAACAGCCCCTGCACCCGTCCTCCCGGCGGAGCCGGCCCGCACCGGGCTTCGACACCGCACGCGTCGCCTTCCTTCCTCCCTGGTAGCAAGGCCGGTGCCGAATGTGCAGCCGTGACGCGGCGGCGCGTGGCGGACGAGCGATTGCCCGCCCGGTGTGCAGCCACTGCCCCGCTTCGCCGCAGCCGCCTCGCGACCCGCCGTCCGGGGCGGAGCGGTCCGACCGACCGCCGCCGGCACCGGCTTTCCCGACAGCCGAGGCGGCGGGCAGCGGTCCCGTGGCCCGCGCGCCCCTCCGCGAGAAGAGCCGAGCGGCCTCGCGGCACCGTTGACGGGCGGCCAGCCGTGATCCAGGCCTGTTGCAGGCTTTGCCGAAACCGCCTGTCGCGGTCCGTCCCCCGTCGCTCGTGGATCGCCCCCGTGCCCGGACCCATCGGAGCGCTCCTTCTCGCCATCCTCCTCCTCGCCGGGCCCGCGCGTGCCGAACGCTGGGTCCCGACCCCGGGCCTGCGCTTCGACGTCCAGTTCACGAAGCCCTTCGATCTCGACCGACCGGTCGATCTTTTGGAGCTCGACCTGTTCGACACCGAGCCGGCGACGGTCGCCGCCCTGAAGACCCGCGGCGTTCGCCTCGCCTGCTATTTGAACGCCGGGGCTTGGGAGAAGTGGCGGCCCGACGCCGGTTCCTTCCCCGCGGTCGTGCTCGGCAAGGCCTATGCCGGCTGGCCGGGCGAGCGCTGGCTCGACATCCGCCGGCTCGACCTTCTGGCCCCGATCCTCGAGGCCCGGCTCGACCTCTGCCGAACGAAAGGCTTCGACACGGTCGAGGCGGACAATGTGAACGGCTTCGAGAACGACACGGGCTTCGCGCTCGACCGGAGCCACCAGCTCACCTTCAACCGCTGGCTCGCCGAGGCGGCGCACGCCCGGGGCCTCTCGATCGGGCTCAAGAACACCGGGCTCCTCGCCGCCGAGCTCGTGGACGCCTTCGACTGGGCGCTCGTCGAATCCTGCTACCGGTACGCCGAGTGCCAGCTCTTCCAGCCCTTCCGCCGCGCCGGCAAGGCGGTGTTCGTGATCGAGTACACGCTTTCCCGCCGCCTGCAGGCGCGCCTCTGCCCGCTCGCCGTCAACGACGGCTACGGGCTCATTTTCAAGCGCCGCAAACTCGACGGCCGGCTCGCCCGCTGCCCCTGAGCTTCTGCGAGCGCTGCGCCGACCGGCCGCTCACCCCGGATCGCCGGCATCCAGCGAGAGGTCGCCGAGCCCCGAAAGATGCGCGTCGAGGCGGGCGAGGAGCTGCGCGAGCTGGGCCCGGTCCTCGGGGCCGAGCACGGCCGTGAGCTCGGCTTCGAGCGCGCGCGCCAAGGGCACGATCGCCTCGAACACCGCCACCCCCGGTTCGCCGAGCTCGAGCAGCGCCGAACGGCGATCCTCGGGATGCGGCCGGCGCAGCACGAAACCTTTCGCCTCGAGCGCCGCCACCGCCCGGCTCACCTTGACCTTGTCCATGGCCGTGCGCTCGACGATCGCCGCGGCGGTGAGCGGCCCGCCCGTGCCGAGGACCGCCATGACCCGCCATTCCGGGATCGACAGGCCGAACCGCTCGGCATAGGCGCGGGCGAAGGCCCGGCTCATCCGGTTCGCGGTCACCGAGAGTCGGTAGGGGAGGAAGGCTTCGAGGCGGAACGGCGTGCCCTCGCCGGCTTCGGCGCGGGGGGGAGGCGCGTCGGCGACCGTTGACTTTCGTTTCATATGAAACATCATCGCTGCCTAGAGGGAGGCAGGCAAGCCCTGCCACGAGGGAGCACCCGCGATGAAGCACTACATCCGCTTCCCGCGCATCGAGGGGCGCGCGAGCCGCCAAGCGCATGCCGATCTGCCGGAAGGTACCTTCGAGCGCGAGATGGGCAAGGAGGGCTTCTTCGGCCCGGCCACCCAAATGTACCACCGCCACCCGCCGACCGGCTGGGAGAGCTGGGAGGGCCCCTTGCGGCCGCGCGCCTTCGACCTCAACAACGTGAGCGGCCCGCACGCCTCGCCCTTCGACGCCCCGGAGGTGTTGTTCAACGCCCATGTCCGGCTGCGCTTCTGGCGTGCGCCCGAGAAGATGGACCATCTCGCGCGCAACGCCGACGGTGACGAGTGCATCTTCGTCCACGAAGGCGAAGGTCACCTCTTCTGCGACTACGGCCATCTCGAATACTGCGCGGGCGACTACATCGTCCTGCCGCGCAGCACGATGTGGCGGATCGAGAGCACGAAGCCGACGACCTGTTTGCTGATCGAGGCCACCGGCTCGACCTACATGCTGCCCGACAAGGGCATTTTGGGTCATCACGCGATCTTCGATCCGGCGGTGCTCGACACCCCTAAGATCGACGAGGCCTTCGAGCGCCAACAGAGCGAGGAGCGCACCCGCGTCCACATCAAGCGCAGCGGCAAGATCTCGATCTGCACCTATCCCTTCAACCCGCTCGATGCGGTGGGCTGGCACGGCGACCTCGCGCCGGTGCGCTTGAACGTGAAGGACATCCGGCCGCTCGCGAGCCACCGCTACCATCTGCCGCCCTCGGCGCACACCACCTGGGTGGCCAACCGGTTCGTGATCTGCACCTTCACCCCGCGGCCGTTCGAGACCGATCCCGGTGCGTTGAAGGTGCCGTTCTTCCACAACAACGACGATTACGACGAGGTGCTGTTCTACCACGCGGGCGATTTCTTCTCGCGCGACAACATCAAGGCCGGCATGATGACCTTCCATCCCTGCGGCTTCACCCACGGGCCGCACCCCAAGGCCCTCGAGCGCGCCTTCGTCCAGCCCAAGCCCGCGACCGACGAGTACGCGGTGATGCTGGACACGCGCGACGCCCTCGAGCTCGGCCCCGCGGCGGTGCAGACCGAGGTCCCGGGCTACGCCGACAGCTGGAAGGTGAAGCGCGAGCCCACCAAGCTCGCCGCCGAGTGAGGCGCGGGTGAAGCTCGCGAGCTTGCGCGAAGGGGGCCGGGACGGGCGGCTCTGCCTCGTCTCGGCCGACCTTTCGCGCGCCGTCCGGGCGCGCGCCGCCTCGACCCTGCAGCAGGTCCTCGACAACTGGGCGGAACTCGCCCCGCTCCTGCGCGAGGAGGCGGCGGCGCTCGAGGCCGGGCGGACGCCCGGTGCCTTCGCCTTCGATCCGACGGTCTGCGCGGCCCCGTTGCCGCGCGCCTACCAGTGGGCCGACGGCTCGGCCTATCTCAACCATGTCGAGCTGGTCCGCCGCGCCCGCGGTGCCGAGATGCCGCCCTCCTTCCTCACCGACCCCTTGATGTACCAGGGCGGCTCGGACGGCTTTTTGGGCCCCTGCGAGCCCATCCCGCTGATCGACGAAGCCATGGGCCTCGATTTCGAGGCCGAGGTCGCGGTGATCACCGACGACGTGCCGATGGCCACCACGGTCGAAGAGGCGGCCGCAGCGATTCGGCTCGTGATGCTCGTCAACGACGTGTCGCTGCGCAACCTGGTCCCGGCCGAGCTCGCCAAGGGCTTCGGCTTCTTCCAGTCGAAGCCGGCCTCGGCTTTTTCGCCCGTCGCGGTGACCCCGGACGAGCTCGGGTCCCTGTGGGACGGGGCGAAGCTGCGCGGTGCGGTCCGCTGCACGCTCGACGGCCGGCCGTTCGGCTGCCCGGACGCCGGGCGCGACATGCAGTTCTCGTTCCCGCAACTGATCGCGCACGCTGCCCGCACCCGCTCGCTTTCGGCCGGCTCGATCATCGGCTCGGGCACGGTCTCGAACCGCCAGCCGCTCGACACCGCCGAGGTGGCGCGCGGCGGGGTCGGCTTCGCCTGCATCGCCGAAGCCCGGATGGTCGAGACGATCCGCGACGGGGCGCCTTCGACCCCCTTCATGCGGCCGGGCTCGACGATCCGGATCGAGATGCTCGATGCCGACGGCCGGTCGATCTTCGGCGCGATCGACCAGCGGGTCGTCCCCTTCAGCCGGAGCCGGGCATGAGCAAAGCCTTCGCGAGTACGGCCGACCTCGCCGACAAGACGGTGAGCTTCGAGGAGATCGGCCCGGGTCTCTGGGCCTACACCGCCGAGGGCGACCCCAATTCTGGCGTGATCGTGGGCGAGGATTGCGTGATGGTCGTCGACGCCCAGGCGACCCCGGCCATGGCCCAAGGCGTCATCGCCAAGATCCGCAGCGTCACCGACAAGCCGATCCGCTGGCTCGTCCTCACCCACTACCACGCGGTGCGGGTGCTCGGCGCCTCGGCCTACGGCGCGCAGCACATCCTCGCTTCCGATGGCACGCGCGAGCTGATCGTCGAGCGCGGCCGAGAGGACATGGAAAGCGAGATCGGCCGCTTCCCGCGCCTCTTCCGCGGCAAGGAGACGATCCCGGGCCTCACCTGGCCCACCCTCACCTTCGAGCGCTCCCTGACCCTCTGGCTCGGCTCGCGCGAGGTGCGGATCCTCCATCTCGGCCGGGCCCACACCAAGGGCGACACGGTGGTCTGGCTGCCCAAGGAGCGGGTCCTCTTCGCGGGCGACATCGTCGAGTTCGGCGCCACGCCCTATTGCGGCGACGCGCATCTTTCCGATTGGCCGGGTACGCTCGCTCGGCTGCGCGCGCTCGAGCCCGAAGCCCTCGTGCCGGGCCGCGGCCGGGCGGCCAGGACCGCGGCCGAGTGCCGGCTCGCGATCGAGGGGACCGAGGCCTTCGTGACGCGGCTTTGGGCGGTCGTCGCACCGCGCGCCCGGCAGGGCGCGCCGCTCGCGGAGGCCTACGCCGCGGCGATGGCGGCGATGCGGCCGGAGTTCGGCTCCTGGGTCATCTTCGACCATTGCATGCCGTTCGACGTGGCGCGGGCCTACGACGAGGCCCAAGGCATCGACCGGCCGCGGGTGTGGACCGCCGAGCGCGACCGGGCGCTCTGGGCTGCCCTCGAGGGCGAGGAGGTCGTACCCATGCCCGGCTCGGGCAGCCGCTGAACGGATAGCCGCCCGTGCGCCGCGTCAATCCGGTCTACCCGTTCCGTCCGCCGCCGGAGCTCGCCCACGGCCGCGGCTCGGCCCCGGTGGTCGTGGTCGGCGCCGGCGTGGTCGGCCTCACGGTCGCCCTCGACCTCGCGCGCCACGGCATCGCCACGATCGTCCTCGACGACGACGACACGGTGAGTGTCGGCAGCCGGGCGATCTGCTGGTCGAAGCGGACGCTCGAGATCTACGACCGGCTCGGCCTCGGCCAGCGGCTGCTCGACAAGGGCGTGACCTGGAAGGTCGGGAAGGTCTTCTTCCGCGACCGGCTGGCTTACGAGTTCGACCTCTTACCCGAGCCCGGCCATCGGATGCCGGCCTTCGTCAACCTCCAGCAATACTATCTCGAAGAGTGGTTGGTCGAGGCCTGCACGGCTTCGGGCCTCGTCGATCTGCGCTGGAGGAGCCGGGTCGAGGAGATCGCCCCGCGCCCCGACGGGGTCGAGCTGCGGGTGGTGACTCCCGAGGGCGCCTACCGGCTCGACGCCGGTTGGCTCCTGGCCTGCGACGGGGCCCGCTCGACCGTGCGCGAGGCCTTGGGCCTCCGCTTCCTCGGCAAGGTCTTCCGCGACCGGTTCTTGATCGCTGATGTGGTGATCGAGGGCTTCGCGATGCCCGCCGAGCGGCGCTTCTGGTTCGATCCGCCCTTCCACCCGGGCCAGTCGGTTCTGCTCCACAAGCAACCCGATTCGATGTGGCGGATCGACTTCCAGCTCGGCGCCGAGGCCGACCCCGAGGCCGAGAAGGACCCCGCCCGGGTGGCGGCGCGGATCCGCGCCATGCTCGGCCCCGAGGTGCCCTTCGAGCTCGAATGGGTCAGCGTCTACACCTTCCGCTGCCGGCGGCTCGAGCGCTTCCGCCACGGCCGCATCTTCTTCGTCGGCGACAGCGCGCACCAGGTGAGCCCGTTCGGCGCGCGCGGCGGCAACGGCGGGGTGCAAGATGCCGACAATCTCGTCTGGAAACTCGCGGCCGTGCTCGAGGGCCGCGCACCCGAGAGCCTGCTCGACAGCTACGATGCCGAGCGCATCCCGGCCGCCGACGAGAACATCCTCCATTCGACCCGGGCCACCGACTTCATCACCCCGCGCACCGAGGCCGGCCGCGCCTACCGCGACGCAGTGCTCCTCTTGGCCAAGGAGCACCCCTTCGCCCGCCGGATGGTCAATGCGGGGCGGCTTTCGACCCCCCACATCTGCCGGGAAAGCCCGCTCTCGACCCCGGACGGGGAGGCGTGGGCCGGCGGACCGCCGCCCGGTGCCCCGGCGATCGACGCACCGCTCGCCGACGGTTCCTTTCTCTTGCAGCGCCTCGGGGGCGAGCCCGTGCTCCTCGTCTTCGGGGCGACACCACCCGCGCTCCCGGGCCTGCGGAGCCTGTCGGTCCCGGCCGAGGGGCTCGCCGCCGAACGCTGGGACGCGAGGCCCGGCACGACCTACCTCTTGCGCCCCGACCAGCACGTCGCGGCCCGCTTCCGCGAACCGGATCCGGCGCGGATCGAAGCTGCGCTCCAGCGGATGTGGGGCCGCGCCCGGGGCGAGGGGATCCGTCGATGAGCAGCGCCGAGGCCCGTCCCGCACCGCACGATCCGGATGCGCTCTTCGTCCGGTTGGTCCGCGCGCACCGGGACCTTTCGCCCGAGGAGAGCCGGCGGCTCGATGCCGCCCTCGTGCTTTTGCTCGTCGAAGCGTCGGGCGATCCGGCACGGCTCGAGGCGGCGATCGCGGCCGCCCGCACCGCCCTCGGCAAGCCCGTGGAACCGCCCGAGGAGCTGCGCGAATGAGGCTCGTGCTCTGGAGCTATTGGCGCTCCTCCGCCTCCTATCGGGTGCGGATCGGCCTCGCCCTCAAGGGCCTCGACTACACCTACCGGGCCGTGAACCTGCTGCGCGACGAGCAGGCCGATCCGGCCTACCGCGAGAAGCACCCGCAGGCGCTCGTCCCCACCCTCGAGGTCGACGGGGTGCCGCTCGTCCAGTCGCTCGCGATCCTCGAGTGGCTCGACGAGACCTTCCCGACCCCGCCGCTCTTGCCGCGCGAGGCGCTGGCCGGCGCGCGGGTGCGGGCCTTCGCGCTCGCGATCGCCTGCGAAGTGGCCCCGCTCTCCAACCTCGCCGTGCGCCACTATCTCGCGAAGGAGCTCGGCCTCGACGAGGCGGCCCAGAACCGCTGGCACCGTCGCTGGCTCGAGCCCGGCCTTTCGGCCTGCGAGCGGATGATCCGCGGCGAGCCCGGCCCGTTCTGCTTCGGCGCGGCGCCGACGCTCGCCGACTGTCTGCTCGTGCCGCAGCTCTACAACGCCCGCCGCTACGGCCTCGCGCTCGAGCCCTTCCCGCGCCTGCTCGAGGCCGAGGCGGCGATGCTCGCCCTGCCGGCCGTCCGAAGCGCCGCCCCCGAAGCCCAACCCGACGCCCCGCGCGGCTGACCCGGCACGGCCACGCGGCCGGGAACCGCCTCGACGCTTGCCCTGTGGGTCCCCCGAGCGGCAGGCTCGGGCCATGCGCGTGGTCGCCGAGGCGCTCCTCACCGTGGCGCTCGTGGTGGCGCTCGGGCTCGTGCTGCGGCGCAGCGGGGCGGTCCCGGCGCCGTCCTGGGCGCCGCTCGAGCGGCTCACCTACTTCGTCCTGTTCCCGGCCCTCCTCTTCGTCGAGCTCGCCCGCGCCGACCTCGCCGGCAGCGGTGCGGCGAAGATCGCCCTCGCCCTGGTGACGGCCCAGCTCGCCATGGCCGCCCTCGCCTTCGCGCTCCGCCGGCCGCTCGCCCTCGACGGGCCGCGGCTCGGTGCCTTGGTCCAAGGCGTGGTGCGCTGGAACAGCTACACGGCCCTCGCCCTCGCCCCGCTCCTCTTCGGCCCGGCGGCCCTCGGACCCGCGGCGGTGGCGGTGGGCTCGCTGACACCCGTGGCCAACCTCGTGAGCGTGTGGGTCCTCACGCGCCACGGTGGCGGACCCCGGGCGCGCCTCGCCGTGCTGCGCGGCCTCGCGACCAACCCCCTGCTGCTCGCCTGCTTTGCCGGGCTCGTCTGGAACCTCGCGGGCCCGCCCCTGCCGCGCTTCCTCGAGGATGCGCTCCTCGTGCTCGGCCGGGCGACGCTCGCCCTCGGGCTCCTCGCCATGGGGGCGGCGCTCGAGCCCCTGCGCGGCCCGCGCGCCCTCGGTGTGTTGGCCGCGGCCGCCCTCGGCCGGCTCGTGGTCGAGCCGCTCCTCGCGATCGGCCTCGCCCGGCTCCTGGGCCTCGACGGGATCGCCTTGGGCGTGGTGGCGCTCTGCTCGGCCGTGCCGACCTCGAGCACCGCCTACCTCCTGGCGCGCGCATTGGGCGGTGATGCCGAGCTCACCGCCGCCGTCACGACGGTCACCACCGTGCTCGCGATCGTGACCTTGCCGGCCGTGCTCTCGTTCGTGCTCTGAAGAGAGGCCGGGCCCGACCTCGCCGCCGGAGCGGGGTGGGGCCGGCGCGGACGCGCTTGCGCTCGAAAGCCGCGGGTGCGAGGGGCAGCGCCGAGAGGAGACGGGCGATGACCGCGATCCACGATCTTTCGGCAGCCGAGCTCTCGGCCGCCTATCGCACGAAGGCGCTCTCGCCGGTCGAGGCGACGCGCGCAGCACTCGACCGCATCGAGGCCTGCGATCGCACCTTGAACGCGGTCTACCTCTTGTTCGCCGAGCGGGCGCTCGAACGGGCGCGCGAGAGCGAAGCCCGCTGGCTGCGCGGGGAGCCGCTCTCGCCGATCGACGGCGTGCCCGTCACGATCAAGGACAACGTGTCCACGGCCGGCGCGCCCACGCCGATCGGCACCGCAGCCCTCGCGGGTGGACCTGTCGCCGGAACCGATGCGCCGCCCGCGGCCCGGTTGCGCGAGGCCGGCTGCGTGCTCCTCGCCAAGACCACGATGCCGGATTACGGCATGCTCGCTTCGGGCATCTCGAGCCTGCACGGGGTGACGCGCAACCCCTGGAACCCCGAGAGGAACACCTCGGGTTCGAGCTCCGGTGCGGGGGCCGCGGTCGCCGTCGGCTACGGGCCCTTGGCGCTCGGCACCGACATCGGCGGCTCGGTGCGGCTGCCCGCTGCCTGGTGCGGGATCTTCGCCTTGAAGCCGAGCCTCGGCCGGGTGCCGATCGACCCGCCCTTCCTCGGCCGCGTGACGGGGCCCATGACCCGCACGGTCGAAGACGCCGCCCTGCTCATGGACGAGCTCGAGAAGCCCGACCCGCGCGACTTCATGGCCTTGCCCTACGACGGCCCGCGCCATTATGTCCGCAACCTCGACCGCGACCCGAAGGGCCTCCGCCTCGGTCTCTGCCTCGACATCGGCGCGGGGCTCCCGGTCGGCCCGGCGATCCGTGCCGCGATCGAGGACGCCGCCCGCCGCTTCGAGGCCGCCGGGGCGGTGGTCGAGCCGGTCGAGCCCTTCCTCGAGCCCGACCTCTACCATGCCCTCGACCTCTTCTTCCGCGCCCGACTCGCGGCCCAGCTCTTGGACCTACCGCCCGAGCGGCTCGCTCTCGTGCTCCCCTTCGTGCGCGAATGGGCCATGGCGGCGGTCCGCTCGAGCGCGATCGAAGGTGCCCGCGCGCTCGCCAAGATCTTCGAGATGCGCGCCCGCTGCCAGGCGATGCTGAACCGCGTCGACTACCTCTTGACCCCGACCCTGCCGATCCCACCGATCGCCGCCGAGGACGCCTGCCCGGGCAACGATCCCGACCATCCCTTCGACCACATCGTCTTCACCGCACCCTTCAACCAATCGGAGCAGCCGGCCTGCTCGGTGCCCTGCGGGGTCGATCCCGAGGGCCTGCCGATCGGCCTGCAGATCGTCGGCAGGCGGTTCGACGATCTCGGGGTCCTGCAGATGGCCCGCGCCTTCGAGCGGCTGCGCGCCCCGCTGCCGCCCTGGCCGATGCCCCGAGGTTCCTGAGGGAGCCGGTACGATGGCCGGCGGCACGGCGCGGTGCTAAGATCGCAGCCGCGGGAGATCGTTCGGTCGAGCGGGCATGACGGTCAGCTTGGAGTTCATCGCCACCCAACTGCAGCGCGTCCTCGAGGAGCTCCGGCAGATCCGAGAGCAACTCGCGCGGGTGGAAGATCGCCTCGAGCATGTCGAACGCCGGGACGGCGAGCTCGGCGACGAGATGACCGTGCTCACCGGCATGGTCCTGCGCTATTCGAGCGAGCACATCGCCTGGGGCGGCATGCAGCGGCAGTTGAAGCGCCTGGAGGAGCGGGTCGCCCGGCTCGAGGGGGCGCAGCCGACGTCTCCTTGAACCCTCGCACGGCTCGGACGGGCTTTTTTGGGTGAGATCGGCGAGGCGGCGGCGACGGCGCTGCGGCTCCTTTGGAGCGCCGATCCCGAGCTTTTCGCGATCGTCGCCCTTTCGCTCGAGGTGAGCCTGACGGCAACCGCGCTCGCCGCCGCGATCGGCCTGCCGCTCGGCGCGCTCCTGGCGCTCGCCCGGTTTCCGGGCCGCGGCGCGCTCGTGCTGCTCGTGGATGCCGGGATGGGCCTGCCGCCCGTGGTGGTGGGCTTGCTCGTCTATCTCCTCCTCTCGCGCGCAGGACCCCTGGGCGAGCTCGGGCTCCTCTTCACCCCGACCGCGATGGTGATCGCGCAGACGATCCTGGTCACCCCGATCGTCGCGGCCCTCGCCCGCCGCGCGGTCGCCGACCTGCTCGAGGACTATCACGAACACCTCACCTCCCTCGGCCTGCGCCCGCTCGCGGCCGTGCCGGTGCTCCTCTTCGACGCCCGCTACCGGCTGGCCACCGCCTGCCTCGCGGGCTTCGGCCGGGCCGCCGCGGAAGTGGGGGCCATCTTGATCGTCGGCGGCAACATCCGCGACCATACCCGCACCATGACCACGGCGATCGCCCTCGAGACGAGCAAGGGTGCGCTCGAGCAGGCCCTCGCTTTGGGCTTCGTGCTGATCCTCGTGGTGCTGGCCGTCAACCTCGCCGCCGCGGGCCTCTCGACCATGGCGCGGCGCATCGAAGGATGATCGGCCGGCTCACGGCAGCCCGGGCGGAGCCTGGCCCGCTCCTCCCGCTCGAGGTCGAGGGGCTCGTCGTCGAAGCGGGCGGAAGACGGCTCTTGGACGGGCTTTCCTTCACGCTCCGGCCGCAGCGCTGCACCGTGATCCTGGGCCCGAACGGTGCCGGCAAGAGCCTCCTCTTGCGGGTCCTGCACGGCCTCGTGCCACCCGACCGCGGCGTCTTGCGTTGGCCCGAGCCCGACCCCGACCGCCGCCGGCTCGGCCAAGCCTTCGTCTTCCAAAAGCCCGTGCTGCTGCGCCGTTCCGTTCGCGGCGACCTCGCCGTGGCGCTCGCCGCCCGCGGTGTGCCGCGTCGAGAGCGGCCGGCGCGGATCGCCGAAGCCCTCGCCCTCGTGGGCCTCCGAGGTTTCGAGCGGCGCGCCGCCCGCTCGCTTTCGGGCGGCGAGCAGCAGCGCCTGGCCCTCGCCCGCGCCTGGGCGCTCCGCCCGCAGCTCCTCTTCCTCGACGAGCCGACCGCGAGCCTCGACCCGGCCGCCACCCGGATGGTCGAGGCGATCGTCCGCGACCTCGCCGCCCGTGGCGTGACGATCGTCGCGAGCACCCACGATCTCGGCCAAGCCCGCCGGCTCGCCCAGGACATCCTCTTCCTCCACGCGGGGCGGCTTCTCGACCGGGGGCCGGCCGAAGCCTTCTTCGAGCGGCCGGCGAGCCCCGAGGCGCGGGCCTTCCTCGCGGGCGAGCTGCCGGCTTGAAGCATTGCGGGGGTGGTGCGGTGCGCGTCGCAGCGATCGTCGGGGCGATCCTCGCCTGGGGTGTCGCGGCATGCGCCGCCGAGGGCAGCCGCGCGACCCTGCTCCTGGCCTCGACCACCTCGGCCGAGAATTCCGGCCTGCTCGCCCACCTCCTGCCGCGCTTCGAGGCGGCGAGCGGGATCCGCGTCCGGGTCGTGGCGGTCGGCACGGGCCAGGCCCTGAAGCTCGGCGAGCGGGGTGATGCCGACCTCCTCCTGCTCCACGATCCGCCCGCCGAGGAGGCGTTCCTCGCCCGGGGGTTCGGCCTCGAGCGGCGGGAGGTCATGGCCAACGACTTCGTGCTGGTCGGCCCGCGGGCCGATCCGGCCGGGATCCGCGGCGGCCGGGACGCGGCCGCGGCACTCGCCGCGATCGCCGCGCGCAAGGCCCCGTTTTTGAGCCGCGGCGACGAGAGCGGGACCCACGCGCTCGAGCGGGCGCTCTGGCGGCGGGCCGGGATCGACCCCACGCGCGCCGGCAGCTGGTACCGCGAGACGGGCTCGGGCATGGGGGCGACCCTCAACACCGCGGCCGGGCTCGCCGCCTACACGCTCGCGGATCGGGCGAGCTGGGCCGCGTTCCGCAACCGCCGCGACCTCGAGATCCTGCTCGAAGGCGATCCGGCGCTCGCGAACGTCTACAGCCTGGTCCTGGTGAGCCCGATCCGCCATCCGCACGTGAAGGCGGTCGAGGCGCGGGCCTTCGCCGATTGGCTCGGCGGGCCCGAGGGGCAGGCGGCGATCGCCGCCTTCGCGATCGACGGGCAGCCGCTCTTCCGGCCGATCGCCCGGCCGCGCGGCGGATCCTAGCCCTCGACCGCCACGCCCGTCCGGCGCCGGGCCAGCGCGGCGGCCGCCGCCTCGAGCCGGGCCACGCGCTCCGGGGGCACGAACAGGAAATTGGCGACGTAGCCCCCGCCTCCCGGTGCCGGTCGGCCTGACCGGTCGACCGGCTGGTGGCGATCGGGCGCGAAGCGCTCGATCGGCTCGAGGCCGTTCCGGCCGAGGAAGAACCCGCGATAGCCCAAGGGCTCGAGGAAGGCGCGCAGCTCGCCGACCGCCCCCGGCCGGTGGCGCTCCTCGGCCTCGACCACGAGCGCGGGGCGATCGGTAGCGAGGACCCGCGCGGCCCCCCGGCAGACCGCGAGCTCGTGCCCCTCGACGTCGATCTTGACGAGCCCGACCGGGGCCTCGAGCGGCAGCTCGTCGAGCCGCGCCACCGGCACGACGAGGCTGCGCGCGGCCGGCGCGTCGCGCAGCGGATTGCTCGCCTCGATCGTCGCGCGGCCGGCATCCTCGGGGATCCGCAGGAGCGCGCTGCCCGACCGATCGGAGAGGGCGCAGACCTGCACCCGTACGTTCGCCGGCATCCGACGGGCGAGCTCGGCGGCGATCTCCGGGATCGGTTCGATCGCGAGTACGGATCGGGCCCGAGCCGCCATGGCGAGGGTCCAAAAGCCGGCGTTCGCGCCGACGTCGACGCCCGCCCGGTCGGGGTCGAGGAGGGCGGGGACGAGCTCGATCTCGGGGTCCAGCAGGCCGGCCCGGCGGCGCCGCGCGAAGGCCCGCGCCGCGGCGAGCCGCGGCACGAGCGCGTAGGCGAGGCCGCGCCCGGCCTCCAAGGCGAGCCGCTGCCACGCGCGCGCCATCGGCTGGATCCCCCCTCGCTCCCGATCGCGCAGAGTGGACCCCCGGCCGGGCGAAAGGAAGCCCGGATCGGTCGAGGCGGGCCCGAGCCCGAGGGTCGCGGCGGCCGCCGCTCAGCCCCGGCGCGGCCGGTCGAGCAGCCGACGGGCGGCGGCGGCGATGCGCGTCGCGTCGACCTCGAGCTCGGCCTCGAGCGGCGGGCTGTAGGGCACCGGCAGGCGCGGCGCGCCGATCCGCGCCACCGGCACCCCGAGCGTTTCGGCCACGGTCGCCGCGACCTCGGCGCCGAACCCGCCCACCTGCACCGCCTCGTGCGCCACGAGAAGGCGCCCGGTGCGCGCGGCCGAGCCGAGCACGGCTTCCCGGTCCCAGGGCCAGAGCGAGCGGAGGTCGAAAAGCTCGACCGAGATCCCCTCGCGGGCCAGGAGCTCGGCGGCGCGCACCGCTTCGTGGACGGTCGCCGACCAGGCGACGAGCGTGAGGTCCGAGCCTTCGCGGACCCGCCGCGCCTTGCCGATCGGCGAGGGCTCCGGCTCCTCGGGCACCTCGCCCGGAAGCGGCCAGAGGTTCTTGTGCTCGAGGTAGACGACCGGATCGTCGCAGGCTATCGCCGCCCGCAAGAGAGAACGGTTGTCGGCCGGGGTCGCCGGGGTCAGGACCACGAGCCCCGGGACGTGCACGTACCAGGCCTCGAGGCTCTGGCTGTGTTGCGCGGCCGAGCTCCGCCAGCGGCCCATGGGCTCGCGCACGACGAGCGGCACGCGGGTCTGGCCGCCGAACATGTAGCGCGCCTTGGCGGCTTGGTTCACGAGCTCGTCGATCGCGCAGAGCGCGAAGTCGGCGAAGCGCATCTCGACCACGGGCCGCGTCCCGAGCATCGCCGCCCCGGTGGCCACGGCCATGATCGCGGCCTCGCTGATCGGTGTGTCGACGATCCGCTCCGGGCCGAACTCGGCCTGCAGGCCCTTGTACTGGCCGAACACGCCGCCGCGGCCGAGGTCCTCGCCCAGTGCCCACACGCGCGGATCCGCGCGCATGGCCTCGGCGAGCGCCAATGCCCCCGCCTCGAGATAGGTCATCTCAGCCACGGGCCGAGCCCTCCGGACGAAGCTCCGCACCCAGGTCCTGGACGTCGGTCCAGGCGAGCGACGGATCGGGCCAGGGGGCGGCGCGGGCGGCACGGGCGACCTCGGCGATCGCCGCGCGCGCCTCGGCCTCGAGCGCGTCGAGCTCGGCACGGGCGACACCCGCGCCCTCGAGCAGCGTGCGCGCCCGGGCGATCGGGCAATCCTTCCAGCGCGCCTCGACCTCGGCCGCCGGCCGGTAGGTCGCGGGATCGGCACCGGTGTGACCGGACAGGCGATAGGTCAGACAGTGCAGGAAACGCGGGCCCGCCCCGCCGCGCACCGTGGCCACGAGCGCGCGAGCGGCCTCGGCGACCGCCAGCACGTCGTTGCCGTCGACCGTCTCGCCTTCGATGCCGAGTGCGCGGGCGCGGGCGAGCGGGCCCTCCCCGGCGGTGAGCTCGCGGGTCCGGGTGGTGGCGGCGAAGCCATTGTCCTCGCAGACGAACAGGACGGGCAAGCGGTAGACCGCGGCCCAGTTGAGGCCCTCGAGGAAGGGCCCGCGGTTGACCGCCCCGTCGCCGAAGATGCAGCAGACGATCCGATCGCCACCCAGGAGCCGGATCGCGTGGGCGGCGCCGGCGGCGATCCCGATGTTGGCCGCCACGACCCCGTTGGCGCCGAGCATACCGACCGCGAAGTCGGCGATGTGCATCGAGCCGCCCTTGCCCTGCGAGGTGCCGGGGGCGCGGCCCATGAGCTCGGCCATCATGGCGAAGGGATCGGCGCCCTTGGCGAGCGTGTGGCCGTGGCCGCGGTGGGTCGACAAGAGCACGTCGTCGCGCCGGAGTTCGCCGCACACGCCGACCGCGACCGCTTCCTGGCCGATCGAGGGGTGGATGGCACCCTTGACGAGCCCCTCCTTTTGCGCCGCGAGCGCCTCCTCCTCGAAGGCGCGGATCGCGACCATGGAACGCAAGAAGCTCTCGAGCCGCCTGACGTCGAGATTGTGTCCGACCTGCGCCGACAAGGGCACCTCCCGAAAGCGCCGCCGCGGGCGTTCATGCGGGCGCGCGCGGGGCTTGTCAAAAGGCCGCCCGGCCGGTGGATCGAACGCCCCTCAGCGGATCGAGCGGCCGCCGTCGACCGGGATCGCGAGGCCGGTCATGAAGGAGGCATCCTCGCTCGCGAGGAAGGCGATCACGGCGGCCACCTCCTCGGCCCTGGCGATCCGCCCCATCGGATGGCGTTCGACCAGGATCCGCCGCATCGCCTCGCGATCGCCCGAAGCGGCCATCACGCCTTCGAGCAGCGGTGTGTCGACCGCGCCCGGGCACACGCAGTTGATGCGGATGTTCTCGCGCGCATGGTCGATCGCGAGCGCCATGGTCAAGGCGCGCACGCCTCCCTTCGAGGCGGCGTAGGCCGTAGCCCGCGGTGCCGCTCGCAACGCGTTGATCGAGGCGAGGTTGACGATCGCCCCGCCGCCGCGCCGGCGCATCGCCGGGATGGCGGTCCGGCAACCCAGGAAGGTGCCCCAGAGGTTGACCGCCATCACCTGCTCCCAGAGCACGCGGTCGGTCTCGAGCGCCCCACCCGTCCGGTGGATCCCGGCATTGTTGACGAGGATGTCGAGCCCGCCTTGCTCGCGTTCGACGGCGCCCACCACGGCCTCCCAGGCCTCTTCCGAGCGGACGTCGAGGACCACGGGCGCGAAGGCCCCCACGGCCTCGAGCTGGGCCGTGTCGGCGACCGCCGCCACGACCCGTGCGCCCTCGGCCGCCAGCCGATCGACCGTAGCCCGGCCGATGCCGGTCGCGGCACCGGTGACGAGTGCCACCTTGCCCGCGAGTCGCTCGCTCATGCGCTCCTTCCCCGCGTCTTCTCGGCTTCGGCGCTCAGCCGAAGGCGCCCAGATGGTGGACGATGGCGCTGCCGATCCGCCGCACGAGGTCGTAGTCGGCGGCGATCGGTCGGAAGATCGTGGCGTGCTCCTGGGCGTAGGATTGCTCGCGGTCGCCCGCGTAGGTCGAGGGCTCGCCCCAGTCCTGTTCGGAGCGCGGGCTTTCGACGATCGGGAAGATCTGGCCCAGAAGCTGCAGCGAGGGCTCGACCTCGAGGCGGAACATCGCCTCGACGAGCGCATCGTGGGTCACCTCGTGGCGGTCGGAGAAGTCGGGGATCCGCACCGCTCGGCGCATCAGCCGCTCGATCAGCGCGAGTCTCAGCGCGTGCAACATGTGGAGATTGTCGCGCGTGGCGGGGTCGACCGCGATCGGCCGGGCCCCGGCGTCGCGGGTCCGCTTGCGATGCTCGCGCAAAGCCGCCGCGAGATCGAGATGGTCGCGCTGGAAGACCCGGAAGATCCGCGCGAGCCGGTCGTGCAGCGCGAGCCGTTCGACGTGGTCGGCCACCGCCCGCAGCTCCTCGACCTCCGCCGGGTCGCGCGCGGCCCTCGCCCGGGCCAACCAGAAGCCGGGGTCGAAGCGGTCGATCAGCGCCTTCACCACGTCGAGGTCGGTGAACATGAAGGCGTGCTCGACCATCCGCACGAGCGAGCGGAAGCGGGCGCTCTCCCGGTAGAGCCGGTGGAAGCGCTCGGGGTCCTTGGCGATCGCCTGGCCGAGCCCGCCCACCGTGTTGGCGAGGATGCCGAGCTGCTGGAGCACGGCATTGTGCGGGATCGCCCGGATCTGTGAGGGGTGGTCGAGGAGCACCGGGCGGATGCCGGCGTCGAACTGGCGGCGCACCGGCCGCGAGCCCGAGGGGTAGAGCAGGTTGGTGCCGTAGACGCCCAAGAACGCGGCGTAGGCCGGATCCTCGATGACCCGGTCGTTGAACAGCCGGACCGCGGCGAAGAATTCGTCGACGTAGGCGGTCTCCTGGTAGAACGGGTCGGGCTGCTCGGCGACGGGGCCCAAGACGTGCTCGAGCACCCGGGTCACGACGGCGAGGGCCGAGGCCTCGCTCTGCAGCAAGAGATAGCCGTCGCCGCCCTGGTAGCTGGTCTCCTGGACCACTTCGAGGCCGGCGGCGGCGAACCGGCGCCGACTCTCCGGCGTGTCGACGTAGGCGAGCCGTTCGGCGAAGCTCTCGGGATGCGCACCGCGACCGATGCTCTCACCGTGGGTGTCGAAGATCACGACCTCGAGATCGTCGAGCCCGTGCCGGGCGAGCACCTCGACGAGGCCGAGCCGGATCCGCTCGATGGCCACGGCCGCGGCGGTCTGGCCGAGGTACCGACCGGCGTCCGAGAAGCCGGTTTGCACGCAGATCCGCCCGCGCCGCTCGAGATGCGCCCGCCAGGCGGGCACGGCGAGCGCTTGGTCGAGGATCGCGACCCCGTGCTCGAGCGCCTTGCGGGTCTCGAAGAGCGGCGTGATGTCGAGCCGGTCGGCGACCCCGAACAGCTCGGCCAGATAGAGAGCCGCGAGGAGCGTGAAGGGCGTCTCGCACTCGGCGATCAAGAAGCGGATCGATTCCGAGGCGTCCAAATATTTGGAAAGCTGGGCCGCGATCATCATCGCCCGGCGGGCCGTCGCCTTCTCTTGGACGAGCGAGCCGAAATTGATCGCCACCGGCCGCACCTCGGCGATCAGCTGGGCGATCTTCCCGATGTAGGAGAGCCGATGCGTCGGATCGTCGGCCGCGTGGTCGAGGCCCACGAGCTTGCGGACCGCGTTGTGGACCTGGAGCGCGTTGATCCGCAGATGCGTCCCGGCCATGGCGAGACCCTGGCTCGCGATCTGCGCGCGCAGGAGCAGCAGGCGGCGTTGAACCTCGGGCTTGCGCGCCGCGGCGATGCAGCGGTCGACGAGCCGGGCGAGCTCGGCCGAGTCGCGCAGCCGCCAGGGCAGGCCGCGGGCCATTTCGCGGGCGAGCCGGGCGAGGGCGGCCTCGTCGACCGCCGCCCCGGGCCCGCCCCGCAGCGCATCGAGCTCGTCGGCGCAGGATTTGAGGGCGAGGGCGAGGCGGGCCTCGACCAGCTCCAAGAGCGGAGCCAGCGGCTCGCCCGGGGCGAGCTCGCCGCGCACCGCGCGGATCGCCGCGGCGTAGCCCTCGAGCTGGGCGAGCTGGAGGGCGAGCCGGCTCGCGAAGCTCGTCTGCCAGGCGATGTCGGCGCGGCCGTCGGTGTCGTAGCCGACCCAGCTCGCGACCGAGAGCAGGCGCGGGGTGAGCTCGGTCCAGCGGTCGGGCCAGAGCTCGGCGCCGACGTCGAGGACCGTGGCGTGGACGATCTCGATCGCCGCCCGCAGGTTGCGCAGCGCCTCCATCGACTGGCGATGCTCGCCCGCCAGATCGAGCGCGGGGTCGGGCCGGTGGGCGACCGCCTCGACCTCGGTCAACAGCGTCGCCCGGCCGGCCGGATCGAGCGGCCGGCCGTCGCTCGTCCGGCCGAGTGCCAGGGTGACCAAGAGCTCGCGCAGCCGTCGGGCGAGCGCGAAGGTCGGGTGGGCGGTGATCACGAAGCCGTAGTGCACCCGGCCGACCCGCCGGGCGAAGGTCTCGAAGGAGGCCGGCGCGCCGTCGGGGCCGATCGCGAGACCGCGCACCAGCGCCTCGATCCGCGCCCGGTTGGCCTGCGGATCGACCTCGCCCAGATAGGCCCGCAGCCGCTCGGCGCGCGAAACGAAAGCGTCGAGCGTCAGCCGGCGCAGCAGCCGGTCGAGCGCGGCGTCGTCGAGCCGGCCGTGGACCAGCCGTTCGGCGAGCCCGCAGGCGAGGCTCTGGATCGGGTTGGCGAGCGGGTCGCGCTCGGCCGCCGCCCGCACCTCGCCGAGCGCGTCGGCGAGCGCGCCGAGCGCCGCATCGGGCGGCTCCGCTGCGGCGGGCTGCGGCCGCTCCGCCGCCGAACCGTCGCGTAAGCCTTCGTCGAGCGCCACGGCTCGCCCTCCGCCGGTCCGCTGCCCGGCGAGAAGACACCGGGTCGCGCTGCAATGCAACACTCGGGAGGGGCGAGCCACCCACGGGCGAGCACCTCCCGACGGAAAGGTTCAGGGGCGGCGGATCGTCTCGACGCGTGGAGTGAACACCGTGTCGGGATCGAGCGGGAAGATCGGCCGCGGGCAGAGCCGATGCCCGAGGCTCGGCAGGTTGGCGCTGGTCGAGCCGGGCGCGTCGACATTGAGGTTCTTGACCACCCAGGCGTCGAACATGTGCGGCTCGCAATGCGGCGACTTCACCACCACGATGTCGAAGTCGCGCGGGTCGAGGCCGTTGGCGAAGAACAGCGCGCGGTCGAACAGGAAGGCGGGTGCGCTCAGGATCAAGAGGGTGAACGGCCCGGCATCGAAGACGGCGCACGGTCCCGCGTCGATCGGCACCTTCATGGTCTCGAGCCGCGCTTTGCCGGTCGACAAGCTGCGCACCGTGCCGGTGAGCTCGAGCGGGCGGAAACGGGCGGGATCGCGGCTCCCGCCCAGCGCGAGCGTGAGCGTGGCTCCGCAGCCGGCGGCGTGGCAGGCGGCCGCGGCCGGCGCGTCGACGATCGGCGCGAGCACCCGCCGGGTGCAGCCGGCCGAGAGGAGGGCTTCCACGATCGCGTTCGAATCGCCCGTCGCGCCGGAGGAGGTGGCATCGGCCGCATCCGTCAAGGCGACCGGACCGTCGATGGCGAGGGCCTGGGCGACCGCCTCCTCGAGCGGCCAGAGCTTGGCCTGCATCCGCCCGCGATCGCGCCAGAAGCTTTGCGCGATCCGCACCGCCTCGGCCTCGAGCGGGGCCGGATCGCCCGCGTAACAGAAGACCACTTGGCAACCGAGCTCGGGCACGTCGGTGAACGGGTTGCCGATGAAGAGGCCGCCCGCGAGGATCCGCCCCTCCCGCTCGAGCCGGCCGATCTCGAGCAGCCGATCGCCGTAGCAGCCGGTCTTGGTGACGAGCTCGTCGCCGCGCACGAGCGCCGGGATCGCGACCCGCAGGAAGGCGGGGCGGAGCCCTTCGCCCCGGATCCGCAGCAAGAGCCGGGCGGCGCGTGCCCCGGTGTCGGCGAAGTCGGTGTGCGGGTAGGTCTTCAGCACCGTGAAGCCGTCGATCGCCCGCATCATCCGCCGCGTGAAGATGCCGTGCAGGTCGAGCGAGACGACGATCGGCACATGGGGTCCGACGATCGCGCGGACCGCGTCGAGCAGCTCGCCCTCGGGGTCGAGCTCGCCCTCGGCGACCATCGCGCCGTGGAGCGAAAAATAGACCCCGTCCACCCTCGAGGCGGCCGCCTCGATCCGCTCGAGCAGCTCCGCCCGCAGCTTCCGCCAAGACGCCGCTTCGAGCGTGCCGGCCGAGGGCGCGGTGGCGCTCGTCACGGGCACGAGCTCGACGCCGGGGGCAGCCTCCAGCACCGCGAGCGCCCCACCCAGATAGGAGTTCGTCCCGCGCCGGCCGAGCAGCTCCGTCCCGTGGAGGATCGTGAAATCCGCGAGGGTCGAGGGCAGCGGGTTGAAGGAGCTCACCTCCTGCATGCACTCGGCGAGGAGGATCCTGGTCATCCGCGCGCTCCCTGCCCCAGCTCCCGAGGACGGGGGATCCGCCCGCCCTGCCCTGCTCGGCCGCAGGCTAGCGCCGGCGGCTGCCGGCGCGGAACCGAGTGCGACGCGCGGCTCCCCTGCGTCCCGGGCTCCGCGACAGCGGACGACCTCAGGGATGGCCGATGAAGAAGGTCCGGCCGACGCTCGTCGGATCCTCGAGGCGGTCGAGCACGAAGCGGGCGACCTCGTCCCGGCTCACCCGGCGCAGCACGAGGTCCGCCGGCACGGTCGCGTGCACCTCGAGCGGCGCCTTGGGTACCGTCCGGGCGAAGGGCGCCGGTCGGACGATCGTCCAATCGACCGCGGCCGCGCGGATCGCCGCCTCTTGCCGGTCCTTGTCGGCATAGCGTCGGCGGGTGAAGAGCGGGAAGATCACCCGGTCGTACCAGAACCCGCCGTGGCCGCGGGTCTCGCCGGCGCCCACGCCGGTGATCGCGACGAGCCGGCGCACGCCCGACCGTGCCATGGCGTCGAGCAGGATCCGGGCGGTGTCCGAGAAGAAGGTCGTGGGCCCGAGCCGGTCGGTGCCGAGGGCGTAGAGCACCGCCTCCTGCCCCTCGACCGCCCGGCCGATCGCCGCGGCGTCGAGCGGGTCGGCCTCGAGGACGCGGACCCGCCCGGCGAGTTCGGCGAGCTTCGCCGCCCGGCGGGTCTGCGCGGTCACCACGTGGCCGCGCGCCAGCGCCTGTTCGACGAGGAGCCGGCCGACCCCGCCCGAGGCACCCAGGACCAGGAGCCGCATCGTCCCCTCCGGAAGGGGCCGGACCGCGGCCCCGATCGTCCCGCGGCCTCGGCCCCGCCCTCAGCCCTCGACGATGCGTCGGGCGGTCGCCACCCGCTCGCGGCCGCCGCCGAGCACGAGGGCGAGGTCCGAGCCCAAGAGCGCGAAGCGGAAGCCGAGCGGCAGGTAGCGGGTGAGCAGCTCGGCCGTGTAGATGCCGCCCAGGCCCACGGGCTTGTCGTGCGCCCGGGCGGCGGCGATCACCTCGCGATAGGCCATCTCGAGCCGCGGATCGTCGAGCCGGCCGGGGATGCCCATCTCGAGCGCCAGATCGTTCGAGCCGAAGAGCAGCGCATCCACGCCCGGAAGGGCCGCGATGTCGCCGGCGGCCGCGACCGCCTCGGGGCTCTCGATCATCGCCACGATCAAGCTCTTGGCATCCGCCTTCGCCATGTGCTCCGCGGCCGGCAGGGAAGCGTAGTGGAGCTGCGGCAGGGGCCCGCCGATCGAGCGGCGGCCCTTGGGCGGGAAGCGGCAGCGCTCGATCAGCGGGGCGATCTGCTCCGGGCGGTCGACGTGCGGCACGACGATCCCGGCCGCCCCGCCGTCCAGCAGCCGCGCGGCGGTGAGCGGGTCGTCGCCGGGGACGCGGACGAGCGCCGGCAGGCCGGCGGCTTGCGCCGCGAGGCAGATCTGGGCGGCCGTGTCGATCGACAGCGCATTGTGCTCCATGTCGACGAACAGCCAATCGAACCCCGCCGCCTTGGCGACGAGCGCGATCTCGCCCGTTCGCGAAAGGCGCACGCCGAGGCCGAAGACCGTCTCGCCCGCGAGCATCCGCTCGCGCATCCCCGCACCGTCCATCGGGCACCCCTTTCAGGCTTCTCGGGCTTCCTCGTCGGGCGGCCCACCGCCGCGCTCGGCCACGTCCGTGTCGGCGTAGAGCTCGGCGAGCGGCAGCTCGACGCCGAGCTCCGGCAGCGAGAGGACCGAATCGAGCCCGATCGCCGGCTCGTCGTCGTCCCAGCGCCCGTCCGGCCCGCGCCGCACCACGTCCACCCGCGCCTGGTCCTGCGCTACGTAGAGGATCACCCGCAGGGACGGGATCGACTTGTAAGCGAGGCGCTTGAGGATCAGGTCGTGGCGCCAGGTGCTCTCCGAGAGGACCTCGACCACGAGCAGCGGATCGTCGACGGTCGTGAGGCGGTCGTTCCGGGGCCCGCAGCGCACCGTGACGTCGGGGTACATCACGTCGCCGCGGGGGCTCACGACCTTCACGTCGGAGCCGAACAGCTCGCCACCGCTCCTTCGAGCCGGCTCGCGCAAAGCGAAGCGGACGTTCCCGGCGATCTTGTCGTGCCCCCGGGTGCCGCCCGCCATCGCGCGAACGACCCCGCCCACCCGCTCGTAGCGGAGCTCTTGCGCCTCCTCCCAAGCGAGGAAGCCCTCGAGCGAGAGATCCGCCAGGGGCGCCGTCGTCCCGACCATCGTCCGCTCCGTCACCGGTCGGGAAGCTAGCACGGGCACGAGAGGCGCTCTACCGCGAGCGCCCCTTCGCCTCAAAAGACCAGGTTGACGAACTTGCAGTCGAGATAGTCGAGCATGCCTTGCGCGCCGTTCTCCCGGCCGAAGCCCGAATGCTTGACCCCGCCGAACGGCATCTCGGCGGTCGCCGCCTGGAACGTGTTGACGCCCACGATCCCGGTCTTGAGCCCGTCGATCGTTTTGGCCGCGAGCTTCTGCGAATTGGTGAGCACGTAGCCGGCGAGGCCGTAGGGGAGCGCGTTGGCCCGCGCGATCACCTCGTCCACGTCCTCGAAGCTCGTGACCGGGGCCAAGGGCCCGAACGGCTCCTCGCGCATGATCCGCATCTCGTCGCGGACGTCGGCGAACACCGTGGGCTCGTAGAAGAAGCCGCGGTTGAAGCCGGCCGGCCGCTTGCCGCCGGTCACCACCCGCGCCCCCTCGGCCACCGTGTCGGCCACCATCTGCTCGATGAAGTCGAGCCGGCGCTTGTTGATCAACGGCCCGATCTCGGTCGTGGGCTCGAGGCCGTGGCCGATCTTCATCTTGGCGAGCGCGCCCGCGAACACCTCGGTGAAGACCTTCTCGTGCTTCTTGTGGACGAAGAAACGGGTCGGCGAGACGCAGACCTGGCCGTTGTTGCGCGCCTTGCCCTGGGCGGAGAGCAGTGCCGCCTTCTCCGGGTCGACGTCCTCGTGGACGATGACCGGGGCGTGGCCGCCGAGCTCCATGCTCATCCGCTTCACCGTGTCGGCCGCCCGCCGCATGAACCATTGGCCCACGGGAATGGAGCCCGTGAAGGTGACCTTGCGGATGCGGTCGTCGTCCATGACCGCCTCGGAGATCGGCTGCGGCACGCCCGTGAGGAGGTTCACGACACCGGGCGGCACGCCCGCCTCGACGAAGCAGCGGATCAACAGCTCGACCGCGCCCGTGCCCTCCTCGGCCGGCCGGGTCACGATCGAGCAGCCGGCGGCGAGCGCGGGTGCGATCTTCCGCGCCTGCAACACGATCGGGAAGTTCCAGGCGGTGAAGGCGGCGACCGGCCCGACCGGCTCGTAGCGCACCTCGAAGCGCTGCTCGGCGGTCCGACCGGAAAGGCTCTGGCCGTAGATGCGCCGCGCCTCGTCGGCGAACCAGTCGATGCACTCGACCGCGGCGATCACCTCGCCCTTCGATTGGGCGAGCGGCTTGCCGACCTCGATCGTGAGCTGCCGGGCGACCTGATCGGCCCGTTCGCGCAGGAGCTGCGCCGCCTTGCGCAACACGTTCGCGCGCTCCCAGGCCGGCACCTCGCGCCACACCTCGAAGCCCCGGACCGCGGCCTCGATCGCCGCCGCGACGTCCGCCCGCTCGGCCTGCGCCGCGGTGCCCACGGGCTCTTCGGTCGCCGGGTCGATCAGCGTGATCGTGCCGCCGGCCACGGCCGGGCGCCACTGGCCGTCGATGTAGAGCTGGGTGTGCTGCATCGTTCGCCTCGAGGGGTTCGCCACGCCGCTGCAAGTGGAGCATCGCCGCGAACGGGGCAAGCGGGGCTCGGGCATGGCGGCCGCGCGGGGCCGCGGCCGTGGGGTGATGGACAGCGGTGGCGCGCGGTCGAATGAACGGGGCCGCGGGCGAGCGGGGAGGGGGCGATGCGGCGTTCGGAGTTGGCGGCGGGTCTCGTGGCGTTGGCGGGCGCCCTCGTGCTCGCCCCCGAGCCCCGCGCGGCGGACCCGCTCCTCGAGAAAGCGCGCGAGCTGTTCCGCCCGATCCCGACGAAGCCGCCCGAACTCCCCGGCAATCCGGCGAGCGTGGCCAAGGTCGAGCTCGGCAAGATGCTGTTCTTCGAGCCGCGCCTTTCGGCCGACCACAACATCGCCTGCGCCACCTGCCACCAGATCGGCCTGGGTGGCGCGGACGGCCGGCCGGTCGCGATCGGCCACAATTGGCAGCGCGGCACCCGCAACGTGCCGACGATCTTGAACGCCGTGCTCAACACTGCCCAGTCCTGGGACGGCCGCGCCAAGGACCTCGCCGAGCAATCGGGCCGGCCGATCACGAGTGCCATCGTCATGGGCAACACCCGCGAGGGCGTGTTCGCGACGCTGCGCGCGATCCCCGGCTATCGCGACTTCTTCGCCTGGGCCTTCCCGGGCGAGGCCGAGCCGATCACCTTCGAGAACATCGAGAAGGCCTTGGCCGTCTTCCAGGCGACGCTGCTCACCCCCGACTCGCCCTTCGACCGCTACCTCGCGGGCGACGAGCGGGCGCTCTCCCCGGTCGAGAAGGAAGGCCTCGCCCACTTCATCGAGAAGGGCTGCGCCTCTTGCCACCAGGGGGCGAACCTCGGCGGCGACCGCTACGCGCCCTTCGGCGTGGTCCAACGACCCGGGGCCGAGTTCCTGCCGCCCGACGACAAGGGCCGGCTCGTGGTCACCCGCGCCCCCGACGATGCCTACAGCTTCAAGGTCCCGAGCCTGCGCAACGTCGCCTTGACGGCACCCTATTTCCACGCCGGCAGCTCCTGGGATCTGGAGCAGGCGGTGGCGGTCATGGGCACGGCCCAGCTCGGCGTCGAGCTGAGCCCGGAGGAGACGAAGAAGGTCGCGGCCTTCCTCGTGAGCCTGACCGGACGCCAGCCCTCGATCGTGCTGCCCGTCCTGCCGCCTTCCGTGCCCTCGACCCCGCGGCCCAAGAGTTGAGCCTCAGCCGCGCGGCGGCCCAGGCGGACTCGCCGAGCCCTCGCCGAGCGGCCGCTGCATGAGGACCGAATCGAGCCAGCGGCCGGCCTTGAAGCCGATCGCCCGGAGCGTGCCGACGTGCGTGAAGCCGCAGGCGCGGTGCAGCGCGATCGAGGCCGCGTTCGCCGAATCGCCGATCACCGCCACCATCTGCCGCGCACCGCGCTCGGCCGCGGCCGCGATGAGCGCCTCCAAGAGCCGCCGTCCGATCCCCCGGGCCCGCGCCCAATCCGCGACGTAGACCGAATCCTCGACGCACCAGGCGTAGCCGATCCGCGGCCGATAGCGGCTCGCATAGGCGTAGCCGGCGATCCGCCCCTCCTCCTCGGCCACGAGCCAGGGCCAGCCCTGGGCCTGCTGGGCGGCGAAGCGGCGGCCGAACTCCTCGAGGTCGGGCGGCTCCCATTCCCAGCTCGCCGTTCCCCGCTCGACCTCCGGGGCGTAGATCGCGAGCAGCGCGGCGAGATCGCTCGAACGAGCGGGGCGGAGAACGGGCACCGGGGCGGGCTCCCCTGGTCGGGCGGCGTCGCAGGCCCGAGAATGCCCGCGCCCGCCGGACCCCGCCAGGAGGGGCTGCGCGGGTCGGCGGGAGGGGGAGGCGGAGCATGGCGTTGGACGAGGAGACCCGGGCGCGGCTTTCGGGCGTGAGCACCGCGACTTTGACGACCTGCCTCTTCAAGCGCGGCTTCCGCAACGTCTGCTTGCAGGACGTCCATCCGGTGGGCCCGGGTCAGCCGGCCATGGTCGGCGAGGCCTTCACCCTCCGTCTCATCCCGGCGCGCGAGGATCTCGACACGATGGCGGTCTATGCCGATCCGGACCATCCGCAGCGCAAGGCGATCGAGACCTGCCCGGCCGGCCACGTCCTGGTGATCGACAGCCGCGGCGATCCGCGCTCCGCCTCGGCCGGCGACATCCTCGTGACCCGGCTCAAAGTGCGCGGCGTGGCCGGGATCGTCACCGACGGCGGCTTCCGCGACAGCCCGGGGATCGCCCGGCTCGGCTTCCCGGCCTACCACCGGCGGCCGAGCCCGCCGACCGGACCGATCTGGCACCACGCCGCCGACATCGGCTTGCCGATCGCCTGCGGCGGGGTCGCCGTTTATCCGGGCGACGTGATGGTCGGGGATGCCGAGGGGGTGGTCTGCATCCCCGCGCATCTGGCCGCCGAGGTCGCGGCCGAGGCAGCCGAGACGACGCTCTACGAGGAGTTCGTCGAGGAGCGGGTGCGCGCCGGCGAGCCCCTGCCCGGCCTCTACCCGGCCTCCGAGGCGAGCCGCGCGGCCTTCGCCCTCTGGCGGCAAGCCCGCGGCCGCTGAGGGCGCTCAGCGCGGCCCGGGCAGCCGAGCTTCGAGCTCGCGCAGCCGCTTGCGGGCCCGCTCCAAACGGGCGGGGTCCGCCGTGCCGACGGCGATCTGCAACTCCGCCGCTGCGAAAGCGAGATCCGAGCGCGCCGCGTCGGTGCGGCCCTCGGCGATCCCCTCGGCGGCCCGCTCGAGCAAGAGATCGGCGGTCGCGAGCGGGTCGCGCTCGAGCCCGAACAGCTCGCGGTCGCGCGAGGTGTCGGCGCTGAACGGCAAGAGGCCGGCGGCCCGGGGCGGCCGCGGCGGCATGGGCTCGGCCGAGCGCCCGCCGGTGCGCGCCCGCTCGAGCCGCTGCTCGGTCGTGAGCGCATCGGGATCGATCGCGCCCCGGTTCTCGACCGTCAGCCGCCGGCGCTCCTCGCTCGCTTGCGCCGCGGCGCCGGCCGGGTCGGTGACCGCCCGGCGCTCGATCGCATCCGCCTGGCGACGTTGCCAGGCCCGGTCCGGATCGATCGTCGAGGTCTGGGCCGCAGCCGATCCGGCCAGCACCAATCCCACGCACGCCCGAAGGAGCGTCCGCATCGCATCCTCGTCTTCTTCCCCGTCGCCCGATGTCCGGGACGCGGGTCACCGCCCGAACGCGATCTTATGCACCGCGGCGGGCACGGCGACAATCCACCGTCCGGCGCCTCCGGCCCTCGGGGTGCGGCCGGGGCGGCCGCGGACGCGGCGGCGGCAGGGCGAGGTCGAGGCCGAGCGCGGGCGCCAGGGTCGGCGCCTGGTCGCCGGTCGTCGCCGGGGTGTCGGGCCCGCCGCCGCAGGATGGTCGGAGGATCCCGCAGTCCCAGCGCCAGCCGGCCGATGTTCCCGTCATCCGGCCCGCTCGCTCGAACCGGCAGGCGCACATCCGCCCGGCCATGCAGGTGACCATGCCGGCGGTCTCGGGCCGGCAGGCCGGCGGCTGCTGGGCGGTCGCCGGCACCGCCGCCGCGAGGACCGGCAGGGCGAGGGCGAGGGCGAGCCGGATCGGGCGGGGCCGAGGCGCACGCATGCCCGAAGCTTAGCCCGGGCGCGCCCGGCCCGGGCGGCCCTCGCGCCTGCGGCATAAGCGGGGATGCCCGAGCTCAGGAGAGGTCGGAGGTGAGCGCGAAGGCGGTGAAGCTCGCGGGCAGGTCCTCGGGCCGGCGGGCCCGGCAGCGCTCGAGCCAGTCGCGGCTCTGCATCTCGCGCAGCCGGCTCACCGTGCGGCGGAACTCGAAGGCCCCCTCGCCCTCGGGGTAGAGCGCCTCGGGCTCGGCCGCGGCACTCGTGACGAGGATCACCTTCCGCTCGTAGAGCGCATCGACCAGGGTGACGAGCCGGCGCGCCTCGTTGCGCCGATCGGGGCCGAGGAGCGGCACACCGCGCAGCACGACCACGCCGAACCGCTCGGTGAGCGCCAGATAGTCGGCGGGACCGAGCGGCCGCGCGCAGAGCTCGAGGAAGTCGAACACCGCCACCGGGCCCGCCGCCTTCGGCACGGGCAAGGGCCGACCGCCGACATCCAGCGTCTCGGGGCCGAACGGCCGTCCGTCGGCGAGCACCACGAGGATCCGCTCGAGCTTCGCATCGGTCTCGGGGCCGAGCGGTGCGAGATGGAGCGGCAGGCCCTCGAGCCGCCGCAGCCGGTAGTCGATCGGCCCGTCGAGGGCCACGACCTCGAGGCGCGAGCGCAGGAGCGCGATCGTCGGCAGGAAGAGCTCGCGGTTGAGCCCGCCCTCGTAGAGCCGCTCGGGCGCGAGGTTCGAGGTCGCGACGATCGCCAGCCCCGCGTCCAACAGCCCCTGGAACAGCCGGCCGAGGATCGTCGCATCGGCGATGTCCCGCACCTCGAGCTCGTCGAGGCAGAGGAGGCGGGTGCCACGGGCGATCTTGCGCACGAGGGTGGCGATCGGATCCGCCTTCGGCGCTTCGGCCCGAAGAGCCGCGAGCCGCGCGTGGACCTCGAGCATGAAGGGCTGGAAGTGGACCCGCCGGCTCGCGGCGATCGGCACAGCCTCGAGGAAGAGGTCGACGAGCATCGACTTGCCGCGGCCGGGCCTGCCGTGGAGATAGACCCCGCCCGGCGCGGCCGGGGTCGGCCGGGACTTGCCGCCCACGAGCCGGGCCAACAGGCCCCGGGCCGGCGCCACGAGCGGTTCGGTCAGGCTGCGGGCGAGGGCGTCGAGCCGCTCGGCCGCCGCGCGCTGCAACGGGTCGAGCTCGAGCTCGCCGCGCGCGGTCCGCTCATCGAGGAGGGCGACGAGCAAGGCGGGTCCTCGGCGGGGCGTTCAGGCGAAGGGAGGCTCGGCGCGGAGCGCCCGGCGGATCGCCGGCCACTGGGCGAGCACCGCACCACCGGCCACGAGCACCCCGCCCAGGATCTGGCCGAGCCGCGGGGCGGTGCCGAGCAGCAGGAGGGCCATGAGCATCACGTAGAACGGGGCGAGGTTGGTGTGGATCGCGGCGATCGTGGCGCCCAGGATCCGCACGCCCGCGAGCCAGAGCGAGACCGACACGGCGATCGAGAAGCCGGCGAGCCAGCCCAGAAGCGCGAGGCTCCGGGGTCGGGTGTCGATCTCGAACGGGACGAGGCCCGAAGCCGTGCCGATCGCCGCCACCGCCAAGAGGAAGAGCCCGCCGATCGTGAGGCCGAGGGTCGACTTGGCGATCGCGTCGAGCTCGCCGAGCCCATGGGCCGAGATCCGCGAGTACCAGATCCAAAGGACTTGCGAGAGCAGCACGAGGAGCTCGCCGCCGCGCGGGGCGGGAACCCAGGAGCCCGGTGCGAGGCTCGCGAGCACACCACCGGCCATGGCCATGAGGATGCCCGCCCAGAGGTGCGCGCTCGGCCGCTCGCTGCCCTCGAGGATGCCCAAGAGCGCCGAGATCAAGGGCCCGGTGGTCACGATGATCGCGGTCGTCACGGGATCCGCGAACTTCTGCCCGACCACGATGCAAAGCCCGGCCATCCCGAAGCCGAGCACGCTCGCCCCGGTGAGGCGCGGCCAGGATTTCGGCCGGAGCGTGCCGAGCCGGCCGGTGAGCGCGCAGAAGGCGAGCAGGAGGAGCCCGGCCCCCAAGATCCGGCCGACCGTGAGCCAGACCGGGTTCCAGCTCTGCAGGAGCCGATCGGTGACGAGGAACGAGCTCACCCAAAGGACGATCGCCGCTAGCGTGACCGCGTTGCCGGCGAAGAGGCCACCGGCCGCCCGCGAATCTCCGGAACCATGCATGCCGCCTCACCCGGCGGACGGACCCATATCGATCGGTCTGTCGGTCGAAGTTGCGGGCCCGTAACGCGGGAGACGGGTTCTTTCAAACCCGAGCGCGACGTTCTGCCGCGCCCCTCAGGCCTCGAGCCAGCCCTGCAATTCGCCCGTGGCGAGCTCGGCCAAGAAGTCGATGTGCTCGTCCGTATCGTTGAGGCAAGGGATGTAGGTGAACTTCTCGCCGCCCGCTTCGAGGAAGGTCTCGTGCCCGGCCACGGCGATCTCCTCGAGCGTCTCCAGGCAGTCGGTGACGAAGGCCGGCGAGATCACCGCGATCTTCTTCACACCACGGGCCGGCAGCGCGGCGAGGGTCTCGTCGAGGTAAGGTTGCAGCCACTCCTCGCGGCCGAAGCGCGACTGGAAGACGACCATGACCTTCTCTTGCGGCCAGCCCAAGGCCTCGCGCACGAGCCGCGAGGTCTTCTGGCAGTGGCAATGGTAGGGATCGCCTTCGAGGAGGAACCGCCGCGGCACCCCGTGGTAGGACATGAGGAGGAGGTCGGGCACGAAGTCGAGCTCCGCGAGGTGCCGGCGGATGCTCTCGGCCAAGAGCCGGATGTAGGTCGGGTGGTCGTGGTAGGGCGGCAGCGTTCGTACCGCCGGCTGCCATTTGAGCGTCTTCAAGGCCTCGAAGGCCTTGTCGTAGGCGGTGGCGGTCGTGGGGGCGGCGTATTGCGGGTAGAGCGCCATCAACAAAAGCCGCCGGCAACCCTGGGCCGTGAGCCGGTCGATCGCGCTCGCGATCGACGGGTTGCCGTAGCGCATCGCCCAGTCGACCCGGATCTCCGGCCGCTTGCCGGCGAGCCGGGCGGCGAGCTTGGCGGCTTGGCTGCGGGTCACCGTCTTCAAGGGGCTCTCGTTCAGCTCCTTGTTCCAGATCGCCTCGTACTCCTTGCCCTTGGAGAAGGGCCGCTTGCTCAAGATCACGAGCTGGAGGAGCGGCTGCCAGAGCCAAGCCGGGTAGTCGATCACCCGCCGATCCGACAGGAACTCCGAGAGATAGCGCCGCATCGACCAATAGTCGGTCGCATCCGGTGTCCCGAGATTCAAGATCAAGACGCCGATCCGCGCGGGCTCGATCGGCGGATGGTCGGCAGGCAAGGGCCCGCTGCGCGCCCCCGTCCGTTCCGCTTGCCGCTCCAGCACCCCCGTCCCGACCATGTCGAACCCCTTCACGCGCACGACTGCGCAGATAGCCTCTCCCACGCCACCGACAAGCCGGCCCGCGTCCGGCTGCGTGGACGGGCCGGCGGGGCGCTCCTAAACTGTTTCAAGAGCCGCGCCCTCGAGCCGGGGGTCGGCCCGAGGAGAGCTCCATGAGCCAGGCACCGAACTCGCTCCAGGCGCGCGACAAGGCCTACGTCGTCCACCCCTACACCAATCTGCGCGCGCACGAGCAGCAGGGCCCGCTCGTCATCACCCGCGGCGAGGGGATCTGGGTCTACGACGACGACGGCAAGGCCTACATCGAGGGCCTTTCCGGGCTCTGGTGCGCGTCCTTGGGCTTCTCCGAGAAGCGGCTCGTGGAGGCGGCCCGCCGCCAGATGGAGCGGCTGCCCTACACCCACGTCTTCGCCCATCGCTCGAGTGAGCCCGTGATCGAGCTCGCCGAGAAGCTCGTCTCGATCGCTCCGAAGCCGATCGCCAAGGCCTTCTTCGTGAATTCGGGCTCCGAGGCGATCGACACGGCGATCAAGCTCATCTGGTACTACAACAACGCCCGCGGCAAGCCCGAGAAGAAGCGGATCCTCGCCCGCAAGCGGGCCTATCACGGCATCACGCTCGCGGGCGGTCACCTGACGGGGCTGGCTTACGCTCGGGTCGGCTTCGACCTGCCGATGTCCGATCGCTTCTTCCACCTCACCTGTCCCTCGCATTATCGCGACGCGCTGCCGGGCGAGAGCGAGGGAGCCTTCGCGAGCCGGCTCGTGGAAGAGCTCGACACGCTGATCCGGGCGCTGGGGCCCGAGACCATCGCCGCCTTCTTCGCCGAGCCGGTGATGGGCGCGGGCGGGGTGGTGGTCCCGCCCAAGGGCTATTTCGAGAAGATCCAGCCGATCTTGAAGAAACACGACATCCTCTTCGTCGCCGACGAGGTGATCAACGGCTTCTGCCGGACCGGCAACATGTGGGGCTGCGACACCTTCGGCATCCGCCCCGACCTCGTGATCTGCGCCAAGCAGCTCTCCTCGGCCTACGTGCCGATCGCCGCCGTACTCATGAGCCAAGACTTCTACGAGGTGATCGCCGACCAGTCGGCCAAGCTCGGCACGCTCGGCATGGGCTACACCTACAGCGGCCATCCCGTGGCCGCGGCGGTCGCCCTCGAGACCCTGAAGATCTACGAGAGCGACCGGATCTTGGACCATGTGCGGCGGGTGAGCCCGCGCTTCCAGGAGCGGCTGATCCGCCTCGCGGCCCACCCGCTCGTGGGCGAGGCGCGCGGGGTGGGCCTCTTGGGCGGGCTCGAGATCGTCAAGGACAAGCGGACCAAGGAGCAGTTCCCGCAGGAGGCCAAGGCCGCCGCACAGATCGTCCAGCGCTGCCTCGAGCAGGGGCTGATCGTCCGCCCCCTGCCGGGCGACGTGATCGGGATCTGCCCGCCGCTCATCATCGAGGAGCACGAGATCGACCAGCTCTTCGACCGGCTCGAGCGCGGGCTGGATGCGGCCTTGCCGCAGATGGCGAAGGCCGCGTGAGCCTCAGACGACCTGGTTGACGAGGGTAGTCTCGCCGCGCCGCAGCCGGGCGAGGTTCTCGACCAAAAGGTCGAGCACGCGGTCCTCGTAAGCGCGGGTCTCGCCCGCCGTGTGCGGCGTGATCAGGAGATTGGGCGCGGTCCAAAGGGGCGAATCGGGCGGCAGCGGCTCCTCGCGCGCGACATCGATCGCCGCGGCGGCGAGCCGGCCCGAGGCGAGGGCTTCGACGAGCGCCTCTTCGACCACGCAGCGGCCACGCGCGACGTTGACGAAGAGCGCCCCGGGCTTGAGCAGCGCGAGCCGCCGCGCGTCGATCAGATCCGCGGTCTCGGGGGTGAGCGGGCAGGCGAGTAGGAGCACGTCGGCCCCGGGCAGAAGCCCGTCGAGCTCGGAAAGCCCGTGGACTTCGTGCGCCCCCTCTGCACCCGCCGAAGGATCGCGGCGGACCGCCGAGACCCGCATGCCGAAGGCTCGGGCGAGCGCCGCGATCCGCCCGCCGATCCGGCCGAGCCCGACGAGCAGCAGGGTCTTGCCCGTGAGCTCCTGCTCGCGCCGCGCGAGCTCGCCGATCATCCCCCGCCAGAAGCGCCGCTCCTGGTTGCGCACCGCCTCGGGCACGAGCCGCGTGAGGGCCAAGAGGAGCGCGATCGCGTGCTCGGCGACCGCATTCGCGTTGACGCCCGCAGCACTCGCGAGCCGGACGCCGCGGGCCCGGAGCGCCTCTTTGCCGTACTGGTCGGTCCCGGCGCTGATCGACTGGACGAAGCGGAGCTTCGGCGCCTTGTCCAAAAGCTCGTCACGCCAGAGGCCGGAGATCACGAGGACCTCGAGCTCGCCGATCACCGCCTCGAGCCCCGCACGGTCGCGCACCTCGACGAAGCGGAGCGGCAGCCCGCGGGCACGGGCGCGCTCGCCCAGGCGGTAGGCCGCGTGCGCGAAGCCGACGAGCGGGTCGGAGGAGATCATGGCTGCTTCCGGCTCTCCGAGTGGCGAGCGGGAGCCTTGCCGCGCGCAGGCGCCTTCGACAATCCGCGGCGGCGCTCAGGCGGGGGCGCGCCAACGGTAATGGGCGACGAGCCATTCGGAGCCCTCTCGGAAGCCGAACAGCTCGGCGCAGGCCATGAAAAAGATCCGCCAGCGCTGGAACCAGAGCCGCGCGTCCTTCTCCCCGTAGGTCGCGGCGAAGAGCGGCAGGAGCTCGGCGCGGGCCGCGTCCTGCGCGGCGAGCCAGACTTCGAGCGTCTTCTGATAGTGCGTGCCGTCGACCGTCCAGCTCTCCTCGAGCTCGAGCAGGCCCCGGGCCGCTTCGGGCAGGAGGTCGAGCGAGGGCATGAGCCCGCCCGTGAAGAAGTGCCGCGCCATCCAGGTCGCGGGTCCCTCGTCCTCGAAGGGGTAGGCGTAGATCCGGTGCGCGAACACGTGGACGAAGAGCTTGCCGCCCGGGACGAGCCACCGGCCGATCCGCCGGAAGAGCTCGCGGTGGTTGCGCACGTGCTCGAACATCTCGACCGAGACGGCCCGGTCGAAGCGTTCGGCCGTGTCGAACGCGGCGATGTCGGCGGTCACGATCTCGAGGTTCGTGAGCCCGCGTTCGCGCGCCCGGCCCTCGATGAACGCCCGCTGCGTGCGCGAGTTCGAGAGTGCGGTGATCCGCGCCGAGGGGAAACGCTCGGCCAAGTAGAGACAGAGCGAGCCCCAGCCGCAGCCGAGCTCAAGGATCCGCTGGCCGTCCTCGATCGCCGCGCGCTCGGTGGTGAGGGCGAGCATCGCCTCTTCGGCTGCGGCCAGCGTCGTCACGCCCTCGGGCCACAGGCAGGCGCTGTATTTGAGCCGCGGGCCCAAGACGCGCTCGAAGAAGGCGGTCGGCAGCTCGTAATGCTGGGCGTTGGCGGCATCGGCGTGGATCGTGACCGGCCCACGGGCGAGCCCGGCGCGCCAGCGCGCCCGCTCCGCTGCGGCTGCCGCCTCCTCCTCGAGCCTTCGGGCGAGCATCCGGCGGATCCCGATCCGGATCATCGAATCCGGCAGGATCCCGGCCTCGGCGAGCTCGATCGCCGTCTTCACGCGCGCTTCTCCTTGGGCGGCCAGGGGATGAACATCGAGGTCGTCGCCTGATAGTCGCGGTAATCCGCGCGCGACGCCGCGGCCTGCATCTCGGTGTAGGGGATGCCCGTGCCCTTGAGCAGCGTCGCGAGCATCAAGGCCGGGCCGAGCAATGCCACCGCCACCGCCCAGAGTTCGCCCCAGGCGAGCAAGGGGTAGGTGAACCAGTGCAGCCACTCGAAGAAGTAGTTGGGATGCCGCGAATAACGCCAGAGCCCCTCACGGCAGGTCTTGCCCTTGTTGGCCGGATCGGCGCGGAAGGCCGCGAGCTGGCGGTCGGCCACGGCCTCGCCCACGACCGCCACCACCCAGACGAACACGGCGGTGACGAGCGCCCAGCCGGGTGGCGGGCTCACGAGCGAGGCCGCGGCCATGAACGGCAGGGCGAAGACCACGGCGGCGAGCGCTTGGGCCTGGAAGAAGAGGAAGAACATCGGCTGGGCGCGCTCGCCCCAGTGCGCCCGCAGCCGCTGGTAGCGGCCGTCCTCGGGCTTGCCGAGGACCCGGTCGGTCGCGATGTGCCAGGCAAGGCGCGCGGCCCAGGCCCCGCCGAGCGCGCCCACCAGGAGCCGGCGGGCCGGGTCGCCCTCGGCCCAGAGGGCGCACCAGATCGCGAGGAAGCCCATCGCCGCGGACCAGCAGACGTCGACGATGCCGGCATCGCGGTGCCGCCGCTGCCAATCCCAGGCCCAGACCATGGCGAGGGCGACGATCGCCCAGCCCGAGCCGAGCACCCAAAGCCAATTCATGCCCGTGGCTCCGCGGTCGCGAAGGCGTCGAGCTCGCGCGCGAGCAGCCCGAGGACGGGTGTCGCGACGGCGTAGACGAGCCCGACGAGGAGCAGTCCCGCCCAGGCGGGCTCGAGCAGGGTGGCCGCCCCGAGCCGCGCGCCGGCCCAATAGGCGAGCGGCCCGCCCAGTGCACCGAACGCCGCGGCGAGGACCGGCTTCGCGCGCAGCCAGCGCAGGCTCACGTCGAAGGTCGAGGCGAAGAGCGCCCAGAGGCAGACCATCCAGTAGGGTGCGAACCCGTCGAGGAGGATGCCCTGGGCGAAGGCGATCCGCTCGGCGCGGATCAAGAGGGTGTCGAGCCCGAACCCCGCGAGGGCGGCCGCTGCGAGGAGGAGGGCGGCGCGGCCCGGCCGGGCGGCACTCGCGACGTGCCAGGCGAGGATCGGCGCGGCCACGAGCGGCCCGAGCCAGGGCATCCCGTGGGCGGCCCCGAGCACGCAGGCGAACCAGCCGAGCTGGAAGCCCGCGACATTGACGAGGATCGCCGTGGTCGACGGCGTCGCTCGACCGGCGGTCGGAAGGTCGCTCGGCGCGCGCGCGAGCATGATCGGGTCGACCCGGGCCCGGACGACGGCGGCGGACGGCCCCGGCCCTTCGGCCGTCCGATCCTGCTTACGCCCTTCCGCCCCGGCCGGATCAGCCGCACCCGACGGATGGGCGAACCGAGCTCAGGCGGCCGCGACCGCGTAGAGGTCGGGGTCGTAGACGTAGCCCACGGCGTCGAGCTCGGCCAGGAGCCGCTCGCCCTCGGCCGGGTCGAGCTCGACGAGCGGCGGCCGGACGGTGCGCCAGACCGGATCGTGCCGGCCGTCGGCGATCACGTGCTTGATCGCCGGGATCAAGGGCCGCTTCTGCAGGACCTCGCGGACCGCCGCGACCTTGGCCATCCCCGCCTCCGTCGCGGCGAGGTCGCCCCGCTCGAAGGCGTCGAACACCGCCCGGCTCGCCGCGCAATTGAGGTTGGCAGCAGCCGAGATCGTCCCCGCCCCGCCGGCCACGAGCACGTCGAGGAGGTGCTGGTCGGCCCCGGCGAAGATCGCGAGGTCCGGGAAGGAGCGGACCAGGTCCAAGGTGTGCGGGAGATCGGCCGAGCTGTCCTTGATGCCCTCGATCGTCGAGGGGTAGCGCTCGACGAGCCGGGCGATCACGGTCTTCGGGATCGGCACCCCGCTCACTTGCGGGAAATGGTAGAGGAGGAGCTCGAGCCGCGGGTCTCCGACCTTCTCGATCACTTCCGAGAAGGCCCGCACCAGGCCCTCTTCCGGCACGTTCTTGTAGAAGAAGGGCGGGAGTGCCAGCATCCTCGTCACACCGAGGCCGAGCCCGTGGCGGATCAGTGCGACCGTGTCGGCCCGGGCGCAGCAGCCCACGCCCAGGATCACCCGATCGGCCGGCAGGCCCGCGGCCAACAGCGCCTCGAGCGCGGCGCGTCGCTCGTCGACCGAAAAGGCCTGGGTCTCGCCGGTCGTCCCGAACACGCCGAGCCCGTGGCAGCCCTGGCGCAACAGCCAGCGGGCGTGCCGCGCCCAGCGCTCGAGGTTGATCTCGCCGTCCGGGTCGACCGGCGTGACGATCGCGGCCCAGATGCCGCGCAGCTTCGGATCCTCCATCGCCCCCGCTCCGCGAAAGCCCCGGTGCGACCCTAGCGCGGCCGGGGCCGGCCCGCAGCCGCCAACCTGTCGCCCCCGCTGCGCGTAGCGGTCGTGGTTTGGAACGATTAAAAGGAACAGGAGGCATCCCGGCCTCGAGGAGCCCAGCCCTTGCCGAGCCCCGAACCGTCGGCCTGGTCGAGCCCGCACCGGCTCGCGCTGTTGTGGGCGCTCGCGGCCCTCGCAGCCGGGCTCGTCGCCTGGGCGATCGGCCGCGGCGCCCTCGCCGATCTGCTCTGGGCGGCCGGGATCGTCCCGCCCTTGGCGCTCCTCTCGGTCGAGATCGCCAAGGATCTCGCCAAAGGCGAAACCGGGGTGGACGCGGTGGCCGCCCTCTCGATGGGCGGGGCGCTCGTCTTGGGCGAGCACCTCGCGGGCGTGGTCGTGGCCGTCATGTTCACCGGTGGCAACGTGCTCGAGGAGCACGCCCGACGGCGCGCCTCGCGCGAACTCGGCGCGCTCCTCGATCGGGCGCCGCGCAGCGCGCGACGGGAGCGGGACGGGGTCCTCGAGACGGTGCCGGTCGAGGCGATCGCGCCCGGCGATCGGCTGCTCGTGGCGCAGGGCGAGATCGTCCCGGTCGACGGGATGCTCCTCGAGGCCCCCGCGACGCTCGACGAGTCGGCCTTGACCGGCGAGCCCCTGCCGGTCCGCCGCGAGCCCGGCGAGCGGCTCAGGAGCGGGGCGCTCAACGCCGGCCCGCCCTTGCGGATGGAGGCCCGCGCCCGGGCGGCCGAGAGCACCTATGCGGCGATCGTCCGGCTGGTCGAGACCGCGCAGGCGAGCAAGGCGCCGCTCGTCCGCCTCGCCGATTCCTTCGCGCTCCCCTTCCTCGGCGTCACCCTCGCCATGGCGGCGGCGGCCTGGCTCTTCTCGGGCGATCCGGTCCGCACCCTCGCCGTGCTCGTCGTCGCTACACCTTGCCCCTTGATCCTCGCCGCCCCCGTCGCGATCGTCGCCGGCATCTCGGCGGCCGCGCGCCGCGGCGTGCTGTTCAAGACGGGGGGCGCCCTCGAGACGCTGGCCCGCGCCGAGACGCTCGTCTTCGACAAGACCGGCACGCTCACCACCGGCCGCGCCCGGCTCGTCTCCGTGGTCGCCTGCCGCGAGCTCGACGCCGAGGAGCTGTTGCGCCTCGCCGCCTCGCTCGACCAGGTCTCGACCCACCCCTTGGCCGATGCGATCGTCCGCGCCGCCCGCGCCCGCGGCCTTGCCCTCAAGCTGCCGAGCGAGGTCCGCGAAGCCCCGGGCGAGGGCATCACCGGCCGGGTCGGCGGCCGGCTCGTGCGGCTCGGCCGGCTCGCCCACACCGACGGCCGCCGGCTGTTCGAAGACTGGGCCGAACGGACCATCCGCCGCGCCGAGCGCGACGGCGCCACCCCGGTCTTCCTCGCGGTCGACGGCGAGCTCGCCGGCGCCCTCCTCTTGGCCGACGAGATCCGCCGCGAGACGCCGCGGGCGTTGCGGGCGCTGCGCGCCGTGGGGCTGCGCCGGACGGTGATGCTGAGCGGCGATCGCGCCGACGTCGCGGAGGCGATCGGCAGCGCGCTCGGGATCGACACGGTGCTCGCCGACCGCAGCCCGGCCGACAAGGTGGACGCGGTCCGCGCCGAGCGGGCCGAGGCCACGACCGTGATGGTCGGCGACGGGATCAACGACGCCCCGGCGCTCGCCGCCGCCCATGTCGGCGTGGCGATGGGCGCGCGCGGTGCGGCCGCGGCGGCCGAGGCGGCCGACGTCGTGCTCTTGGTCGACCGGCTCGACCGGCTGGTCGACGCGATCCGGATCGCCCGGCGCGCGCGCGGCATCGCCCTCCAGTCGATCGGGGCCGGCATGGCGCTTTCGGGCCTCGGCATGGTCGCAGCGGCCCTGGGCTTCCTGCCGCCGGTCGCAGGCGCCCTCTTGCAGGAGGCGATCGACGTGGCCGTGATCCTGAACGCCCTGCGCGCCCTCCGTGCCGATGCCGCGCTCGGGGAGAAGATGCGCGGCCTACCGGCCGAACGGGTCGCCGCGCTCGAGGCCGATCATCGGGCGCTGCGGCCGGTCATCGAGCGGGCCCGCTCGCTCGCCGACCGGCTCGGGGCGGGCGACGGGCCGCAGCTCCGGGCCGAGCTCGCCGAGCTCGTCCGCGCGCTCGAGGCGCAGGTGCTGGTCCACGAGCGCGACGACGAGCAGCGCCTCCACCCGGAGATCGCCCGGATCCTCGGCGGCCGCGACCCGATGGCGCCGATCAGCCGGACCCATCGCGAGATCGCCCACCTCGTCCGGCGGCTCGCAAGGCTCGTCGCCGAGATCCCCCCGGAGGGCCCGCTCGCCGAGGACCTGCCCGAACTCCGCCGCACCCTCTACGCGCTCGAGGCGATCCTCGACCTGCACTGCGCGCAGGAGGAGGAGCTCTACGAGGCGGTCGTGGCCGAGCCGGCCGGCGCGCCGGCCGCCCTCAGGGCGCCAGCACGATCCGCCCGGTGACCCGTCCGGCGGCGAGATCGGCCATCGCCCGATTGACCTCTTCGAGCGGCACCTTGGTCACGGGCAGGGGCTTCAACCGGCCTTCCTTGGCGTAGTGCACGACCTCCTGGAGGTCCTGGAGCGTGCCCACGTAAGAGCCGCGCACCGAGAGCACCCGGAGCGGGAAGAGCGGCAATGGGTAGACGAGCTTGTCGCCGTAAAGCCCGACCACGACGAGCGTTCCGCCCTTCTGCCGCAAGGCGTCGATCGCGAAGCGGGCGGTCTCCGGCCGGCCGACGAAGTCGATCGCGGCTGCGGCCCCGCCGCCCGAGAGATCCTTGACCGCCTGGACCGCGGCCTTGGTGTCGCGATTGTCGACCACGTGATCGGCACCGGCCGCGAGCGCCGCCTCGCGTTTTTTGGCATCCGGCTCGGCCACGACGATCCGGCCCGGGACGACCGCGCGAGCCATTTGCAGCGCCTGCAGGCCGACGCCGCCGCAGCCGACCATGAGCAGCGTCTGGTCGTCGCGGCCGAGGCCGGTCTTTTTGAGGGCGGAGAGCGCCGTCACCCCCGAACAGGCGTAGGTACAGGCGACCGCCGGGTCGAGCCCCTCGTAGTCCACGAGGTAGCGGGCATCGGGCACGAGCACGTGCGTGCTGTAGCCGCCGTCGCGCCAGGTCCCGACCACCCGCGGCTTGACGCACAGGAGCTCCTCGCCGCGCGCGCAGTCGGCACAGGAGCCGCAGCCGATCCAGGGATAGACGATCCGCCGGTCGCCCGGTCGGACTTCGTGGACCTCGGGGCCGACCGCCACGACCTCGCCCAGCACCTCGTGGCCCAGGGTGAAGGGGAGCTGGAGGCCGCGGGTGGTGATGTCGAGCCGCTCACCGCCGCCGAGATCGAAATAGCCCTGCCAGAGGTGCAGGTCGGAGTGGCAGATGCCGGAGGTCAGCACGCGCAGGACGACCTGCCGGCCCTCGGGCACGGGGTCGGGATAGTCCCGGGGCTCCAACGGCTCGCCCCACCGGATGATCTGCCAGCTCCGCATGCACCCTCCTCACCCGCTCGCCCGGCCGGCGATCCGGCCGGCCGAGGCGGTCGGCTCCTCAGGTCCGTCGATAGAAGACGTTCTGCCCGATCACCGCAGCACGGCGAAGCGTCTTCGTGTAGGCGGGGGGTTTGCGCGAGGCGGCGTGCATGAAGAGGGCACCCTTGGTCGGATCGGGCGGCGGTTCAGCCGACAAAAGCTCCTTCGCCACCGCGAGGGCGAGCGCGAAGCGCGCGGGATCGCGCGGCCGGTCGTCCTTCCCGTCGCAGGTCCAATCGAAGGCACAGCCGGCGCCGTTCGCGTCGAAGACCACTTCGTAGAGGCTTTTCGGGAAATCGGGATGGCGCAGCCGGTTGAGCGTGAGCCAGCCGACCGCGAGCATCGCCTGCCGGCCCGGGCCCGCCTCGTGGTAGATGTTGAGGGCCAAGGCCCAGAGATCGTGGTCGAGCTCGGCCGGTTCGGCCGGTGCGGTGGCCAAGAGGGTGCCGACGAGCACCCCGGCCGCGATCTGCCCGCGCGCCATGGATCCCCCTCCCCGACTTCCGCGTGGCGACCTCCCCGTCGCCTTTCACCGCCCGTTTGGCCCGCGGGGGTCGGCGGCGCAAGCGGCCAGCCCTCGCCCCCCGGCCGGCGCGCTCGGCCGCCCGATCGCCTCGAGCGACCCCGGTTATGCGCTAATATTCCTTTGTGCTTGCCTTTCAGCCTATAAACTGATAGAAAAACCTACAGACCGAAGGAGCGAACCATGGACGACGAGCCCACGATCCCCACCGCGGGGACCGCCCCGCACTCGACCGACCCCGTCTTCGAGCGGCTGCGCGCCGCCTGGGCGGTGCGTCTGCCGCCCGCCGATGCGGTCGAGGAGTTGGCCCTCGAGAGCCTGGTCGCCGCGCAATGGCGGCGCTTTCGGCTCGATGCGCTCGAGGACCGGCTCCTCGACGCGATCTTGAAGGGCGAGACCCGAGAGGGCCTGCCCTCGCTCGAGGCCGTCTGCCGTTACGCCGGCCGGCTCGCCAAGGACCTCGAGCTCGCCCGCGAGCGTTTGAACCGGCTGCGCCGCGAGCGGCTCGACCGACGGCCGGCGCGCGAAGCCTCCCGCGCAGCGGCGGAGCCGACATCCTGGCCGGCGGTGGCCGACGAGCCCGGCGCCTTCTGGCACGCGGCTCCCGAGCCGCCGCTCGCGAGCGCGGCGGAGCCCGACACGGGCCCGGGCGATGCGCCCGACCGGCAGGCGCCACCCGAGCCCGAGGCCGGGGCGCCGACCCTGACTCCTGCCGCTTCCGCCGCGATCGACGCGGCCGTGGCCGAGCTCCTGGCCGATCTCGTGGGCGGCGGCCCGAAGGCGCCCGCCCGAGCGCCGGGAGCGGCCTGCGCGTCCGTACTCCTCGGGTCGACCGCGCTCGCCGCTTAGCCCGAGGACCCCGCCGAAGGCACACCGTCGAGGAAGGCCACGACCCGCGCCGGGGCCCCGTCACAGTCGGGCAGCTTGAGCGGCAAGCAGCAGAAGAAGACGCGGTCGCGGTCGAGTGCCTCGGTGTTCGTGAGATATTCGATCAGGATCACGCCGCGGCGGAGCAGCACGTCGTGGGTGACGTGCTCCTCGATCGGCCGGACGATCCCGTCCAGGAGGTCGCGGATGACCCGGTCCTGCGGGAAGTCGACGGCGAGCGCCTTGACCTTCCTGGCGAGCAGCCATTCGGCCGCGTCGCGGGTGAGCCAGGGCGATTCGCGCCAGAACCGCTCGTCCTCGAGCGGCCGCCGCCGGTCCCAGCCCGTGGCGAGCAGCGCCACGTCGCCCGCGCGCAGATGGCCCGCACGCCCTTCGAGCCGCCGCGCGTCGATCGGCTCGTCGGCACGGACGTCCCGAAGGTCGATGACCGCCGCCTCGCCGATCGTGGCCTCGAGCGGCACCTCGGAGGTGGTGGCCCCGTCCGCGAAGTAGTGCCGCGGCGCGTCCATGTGGGTGAACCCGTGGGTCCCGAGCGTGACCCGGGTGATCTGGAACAAGTCACCCCGTTCGTGGGCCTTGGTGAGCGTCCGCTCGACCGGCCAGCGGAAATGGTTCGCGATCGGCCGGGTGAGATCGACGATGCGCATGGCGGCCTCCCTCCCCCGAGGCTCGCCGTGCTCGGCGGCCAGGGCAAGGGGTCGGGGCGAATGGCCGCTGCGACCACCGGTCGGATCGCCGACCCGACGCTGCCCCTGATAGATCGACAAGAGATCGACCTTTTCCGGAGATCCCGTGATGGCCGCGGTTCCGCGCATCCGACCCTGGTCCGGCCCGGCCCTGTTGAGCTACGGCTTCCGGCCGTTCTTCCTGCTCGCGGGTCTGCAGGCGGTCTGGACGATGGCGGTTTGGACCCTGGTCCAGCTCGGCCTCGTCGATCTCCCTGCTGCCTGGCCGCCCGCGGCTTGGCACGCCCACGAGCTCCTGTTCGGCTACGGCTTCGCGGTGGTCGCGGGCTTCCTCCTGACCGCGATCCCGAATTGGACCGGCCGGCTGCCGCTTTCGGGCCTGCCGCTCGCCGCCCTCGCCGGGCTTTGGATCCTGGGCCGGCTCGCGGTCGCCTCGGCCGGCCTTTTACCTGCGGCGGCGGTGGCGTCGGCCACGCTGCTCTTCCCGGCCACCCTGCTGGTCGTCACGGGCCGGGAGGTCGCAGCCGGCCGCAACCGCCGCAACTATCCGGTGATCGCCCTCGTGGGATTCCTCCTGCCGGCCCAGCTCGCCTTCCACCTGGAGCTCGCAGCCGGCAGCCCGGCGCCCCTGGCCGCGCACGCCGCGATCGCCCTCTTCCTTCTCCTGATCGTACTGATCGGCGGCCGGATCGTGCCCTCCTTTACGACCAACTGGCTGCGCCACCACCGGCCGGATGTGCCCCCGCCGGCCCCCTTCGACCGGCTCGACGCCGCGGCGCTCGCACTCGCCGCGCTCGCCCTCGGCCTCCTCCTCGCGGCCCGGATCGCCCCCTTGCCGCCCGCGCTGCCGGGCCTCGTGGCCTGCCTCGCGGGCCTCGCCCACCTCTTCCGACTCGTCCGCTGGCGGCCCTTCTCGACCCTCCCCGAACCGCTCCTCTGGGTTCTGCACTCGGCCTATCTCTTCGTGCCCATGGGCTTCCTCGCAGCCGGCCTCGGCCATTGGCTCGACCGCCCGGGCCTCCTCCTCGCCTCGACCCACCTTTGGACCGTGGGTGCGATCGGCCTCATGACCTTGGCCGTCATGACCCGGGCCACGCGCGGGCACACGGGCCGGGCGCTGCACGCCCCGCCCGAGACCGCGGCCGCCTATCTGGCGCTCGCCGCGGCCGCGATCTTCCGCGCCGCCGCTGCGCTCCTGCCCGAAGCCTCGCCGATCCTCGTGCCCACGGCCGGGCTCCTCTGGCTTCTCGCCTTCGCGATCTTCCTCGCCGCCTACGCGCCCATGCTCCTCGCCCCGCGCGTTCCGGCAGGATCGCCCGCATGATAGGCTCCGCCCGTCGCCCCCGCTCGGAGCCGCCCTCTTGCCCCGCCTCCGCCCGCTCGCGATCCTCGCCCTCCTCCTTCCGCTCGCTGCCGCCGGGAGGTGGGCCACGAGCGGTGAGCTGCGCCTCGAGCGCGTCCTCCTCTCGAGCGCCGGGATGGTGCTCCTGGACCACACGGCCGAGGTCGGCCCGCGGGCCGAGCTCGAGCTCGTCGTCCCCCGCGCCCAAGCGGACGACCTCTTGAAGAGCCTCGTCGTCTACGACTCGACCGGGAGCGCGCTCGCGGTCACCCTCGCCGGCGAGGCGCCGACCGCCGATCTGTTCCGCGACCTGCCGATTTCCGAGCGCGAGCTCGCCTCGCCGCAAGCGCTCCTCGCGGCACTCAAAGGCGTGCCGGTCGCGGTCGCCGGGCCCGAGGCGGTCGAGGGCCGGGTGGTCGCGGTCGTGCCCGAAGAGCGCCTCGAGGGCGAGGCTCGGCTCGTCCGCCACCGCCTCACCCTCGCCACGGCCGAGGGCCTCCGCTCCGTCCTGCTCGAGGAGGCCCACGCGATCCGCGTCCTCGACCCCGCGCTCGAGGGCGTGCTCACGACCGCCCTCGAGCGGCTCGCCGGGGCGCGCCAGCCGGCCGAGCGGCGGGTCGGCATCCGCCTCGAGGGGCCGGGCGATCGCACCGTCCGGGTCGCCTGGCTCGCCGAGGCACCGGTCTGGAAGATGTCCTATCGGGCGCTCCTCGCCGAAAAGGAGGCGCGCCTGCAGGGCTGGGCCGTGGTCGACAACCGCTCCGGCCGCGACTGGAAGGAGGTCGAACTCGCCCTCGTTGCGGGCACGCCCGTGACGCTGCGCCAGGCGCTCTCGAAGCTCGTCTGGGCCGAGCGGCCGGAGGTGCCGGTCCCGCTGCCCGAGGGCATCCGCCCGCGGGTCGACGAAGGCGCGCTCGCGGCGGCGGCGTCCGCTCCGCCTCGCGCCCGCGCCCGAGCCCCGGATGCCCCGGCCGGTCAGGTCCTCTACGCCCCGCCGGACGAGACGTTCGCCGAGGTCGAGGCGGCCGCGACGGTCGAGGGGGCGAGCGCGACCGTCTTCCGCCTGCCGGGCAAGGTCTCGGTGCCCGATCGTGGCACCGCACTCTTGCCGGTCCTCGACCGCGCCTTGCCGGTCGAGCGGGTCGTCCTCGTCCAGGCCGACCGCAGCCCGCTCCGGCCCTTGGCCGCCGTGCGCGTCACGAACGACGGGACGGGTACCCTGCCCGCGGGCATCCTCACGGTCTTCGCCCTCACCGAGGACGGCCGGGCCGAGTTCCTGGGCGATGCCGAGCTCGCCCGCCTGCCGCCGGGCGAGACCCGCCTCGTCCCCTACGCCCTCGACGCCCGGGTGAAGCTCCTCGTCGAACCCGCGCGCGAGGATCGGATCACGAGCGCCAAGATCGCCGACGGGGTGCTCACCCTCGAGCGGGTCGAGCGGCAGGTGACCCGCTACCGGCTCGAGGCGCCGCCGGGCGAGGGCCGCACCCTGGTCCTCGAGCACCCCAAAGCGCCGGGCTTCCGCCTCGCGAGCCCGCCCGCCACGGCCGAGGCCGAACGCTTCTGGCGGCTCGAGCGGACGGTCGCGGGGGGTGCGACGCTTGAGCTCGAGCTGGTCCTCGAGCGGCCGGAGCTCGAGCGCCTCGAGCTCGTGGAGCTCGAGCCCGACCGGCTCGCCGCCCTCTTCGCCGGCCGCGAGGTGCCCGAGCCGCTGCGCCGGGGCATGGCCGAGATCGCAAGGCTCAAGGGCACGCTCGCCGAGGCCGAGGCCGTCCGCGAGCGACTTGAGGAAGAGCGGGCGGCCCTCGTGGCCGAGCAGGAGCGGCTGCGTGCCAACCTGGCCGCGGTGCCGGCCGGCAGCGACCTCGCCCGCCGCTACCTCGCGAGCCTCTCGCGAACCGAGGACCGGTTGGACGCGCTCGCGGCCGAGCTCGCCAGCGCCCGCGCCGCGGTCGCCGCCGCCGAGGCGGCGCTGCGCGCCCATCTCCGCGACCTCGTGCTCTGAGACGGAGATCGGGCCGAGCCCCGCCCGGGCGGCGGCCGGGATTCGAGCCTTGCCCGGCCGGGGCGCCGATGCGACAGTGTCAAGTCGGTGCGCCGGCGCTTCGTCACCTCCGGTGGTGAACGTTCGCGGTTCCGGGCACTTGGAGCGCGAGCGGGGGCTTCCATGGTCCGAGGGCGAGGGGCACGGATCGCGGCGGTGGCGGGGCTCGCGCTCCTGCTCGGCGGGGCGAGCCGGGCGGAGCTCAGGATCGAGCTCCACGACGGCCGGGTGTTCGTCCTGCCGTTCGAGCGGCACGAGGTCCGGCGGATGGAGTTCGACGGCGTCGAGGTCGACCCGGACGCGGGCGCGCCGGCCGTCCGCCTCGAGCGCGAGGCCGCGGAGGGGTCCGAGACCGAGCGCGATCCGGCCCTGGCCGCGGTCGAGCCGGCCGAGGCCAAGAAGCGACCGCGCGGGCGGATCCTCAGGGTCGGCCCCGGCCAGCCCTTCGCCCTGCCGAGCCAGGCGGCGGCCGCTGCACAGGACGGCGACACGATCGAGATCTCGCCCGGCACCTATCGGGACGTGGCGATCTGGCGGGCCTCGCGGCTCACGATCCGCGGGGTGGGCGGCCGACCGCGGATCGACGCGGGCGGCGGGGGCGCTGCCGGCAAGGCCGCCTGGGTGATCGCCGGGCGGCGGGTGGTGGTCGAGAACGTCGAGCTCACGGGCTCCAGGGTCCCCGACAAGAACGGGGCCGGGATCCGCGCCGAGGGCGGCGACCTCACGCTGCGCGAGGTGCTGATCCACGGCAACGAGATCGGTATCCTCTCGGCCCTCGACTTCAAGGGCGAACTCCGGATCGAGCGCTCGGAGTTCCACTCCAACATCGTGCCGGACTGGGAGGCGGCGGGCGTTCCGCCCGGCCACAACATCTACGTCGGCGAGGCCAAGCCCTTCGTCCTGATCGGCAGCTGGATCCACGGCGCGGTCGACGGCCACAACGTCAAGAGCCGGGCGAGCGAGAACCGGATCCTCTACAACCGGATCGAGGACGATCCGGGCAAGGCCTCCTCCTACCTCGTCGACATCGCCGAAGGCGCGCCCACCCTCCTTCTCGGTAACCTCCTGATCGAACGGGCCGAGAGCCCGAACCGGGTGATCCTCTCGATCGCTTCCGAAAAGAACGCGCCCGGGGCCCAGACGGTGATCGCTTACAATACCATCGTCCGGCCGACGGCCGAAACGGTGGCGGTCGCCAATCGCGGCTCGGGCCCGGTACGGCTGATCAACAACCTCGTCGTCGGTCCGGGCCGCCTCGCCGAGGGCGGGGTCTCCGTCGAAAGCGGGCTCGAGGTGCAGCGCTTCGCCTTCCTCGACCCGGGCCGCGGCGACTTCCGCCCGGCCCCGGGCTCGCCGGCGGTCGACGCCGCGATCCGGACCCGGCCCTGGCGCAAGCTGCGGCTCGAACCCGCCTGGGAGTATCGTCATCCGCTGGGCCTCGTGCCGCGCGAGCCCGCGGGCCGCGGCTTCGACCTCGGCGCCTTCGAGGCGGGCGGCTAGCGGGGCCATCCGAACGGCCCGCCGGCACCGGGCCGGCTCGGCTTCCACACCCGGCGGGCGAGCGCCAGCATGTTGCCGCCCAGGATCTTCGCGACGTCCGCCTCGGGCCAGCCGCGCGCCAGGAGCCCCTCGGTGATCTCGGGGAGCTGTTCGGGGGCGGCGATCCGGATGCCACCGAGGCCCGCCCCGTAGCCCTCGCGGCGCGGCCACCAATGGTTCCGGTCGAGCCCCGGCGGCTCGTCGTCGAGCCCGTTCGCGGGATAGCTGTAGTCGATCCCGAGGCCGACATGGTCGGGGCCGATCCGCTCGACCAGCCAGTCGATCGCATCGAGGATCGCGGGCGTGCCGGCCTTGGGATCGGTGAGGAACCGGCCCACCCCGTTGACGCAGACGACCCCGCCGGTCGCCGCGCAGGCCTCGATCTGTTCGAGCGTGGCGTTCCGCTTGTCGTCCTTGAGCGCGCGGGGGTTGGCGTGGCTGAAGATCACGGGGCCGAGGCCCATCGCCATGATCTCGAGGCTCGAGCGATGGCCGGTGTGCGAGACGTCCATGAACATGCCGGCGGCGTAGACTGCGCGGACGATCTCGCGGCCGAGTGGGCTCAGCGGCACGTCCTCGTCGTAACAGCCGCCCGCCACCTCGTTGTTGCGGTTGTAGGCCAAGTGGATCTGCCGCACGCCCAGATCGTAGAAGAGCTGGACCATCTCGGGCCGGCCGCAGAGCGGGACGGCACCCTCGAGGTCGAAGGCGACGGCGAGTTTGCCCTCCCGCTTGGCGCGCTCCACATCGGCCGCCGTCTCGGCCGCGACGAAGAGCTCCGGCTGCGCGCGCAGCTGCGCGCGGAACGAGGCGAGGACGGTCAAGATCTGCGGCAAAGGGTTCATGTCCATGCCGACATTGACCGAGACGAAGGTCGCACCGGCGGCGTGGTGGCGGCGCAGGACGGCGAGGTCGGCGTCGGGATGGAGCGGCAAGCAGACATGCGCGTCCCAGACCACGGCGCGGTCGTGCAACTGCCGTGCGCGTTCGGCGAAATCGGACATGGGCGATTCCCGCAGCGGTCCCGGGCCGAAGGCTAGAGGCTCGTGGCCCCGGGGCAAGGGGCGGGTCGCGAAAGGACAGATAACCTAGAAGAGGCGCCGAGTCCAGATCGCCGCGCCGGTCCCGCCGATCGCGGCCTCCTCCTCACTCGCCCGTCGGCGGATGGGCGTTCGACGCCCAACGGCGGGTCGGCACCGCACCGCGGTCGAAGAGGCCGACCTCGGCACCCCAGGCGTCCCAGCCGGGCCGCGTTGTCCGCGCGAAGAGTTCGAGATAGGGCCCCTCGCAGAGCCGCTCGATCCGCTCGTAGACCTCGTCGGGTTTGCGGCTGTGCTCGCGACGCGGGGAGATCACGAGCTTGGGGACGTCGGCCGCCTTGCGCTTGGGGTTGCCGCGGGTGGCCAACAGGCACGGCTCCGGGTTGGCCCGGGTCCAAAAGCCGAGCCCGGTGAAGAAGCCGGCCCCGCTCCGGTTCTGCTTGACCCAGTAGAAGCCCACGGTCTTGTAGGTGAAGCCCCAGGCGCGGATGACCTCGAACGCTTTCTCGAGCAGCGGATCCGTCGCCCAGAGCAAGAGCACGGCATCCTCGGCCGCCCATTCGGCCACCGGCAGGCTCGCGAGTTCGGCCAGGCTCAGGCAATCGTAATACGCCTCGGGGCTCCGACCCTTGCCCTTCGCCGAGTAGGTGGCGAAGGTCCAAGGCGGATCGGCGTAGATCAGCCGATAGTGTTTCCGGGCGGGGACGGCGGCCGAGGAGCTCGGCCCGGAGTCCGTACCCGGTCCGGTCGGCAGTGGCGCGCGGCTCACGTCACCCAGGCCACGCGGAGAAGATTGGTGGCGCCGGGGGTGCCGAAGGGCAAGCCCGCGGTGATCACGATCGAGCTGCCGGGCGACGCGAAGCCCTCGCTGCGGGCGAAGTGGCGGGCTTTTTGGACCATCTCGTCGAGGTCGCGGGCGTCCTCGGTGAAGACCGGGTGGATGCCCCAGGCGAGGGTGAGCTTGCGGGCCGTCGGCATGCGGGTGATCAGGCCCAGGATCGGATGGTCGGGGCGCTCGCGCGCGGCCCTGAGCGCGGTCGCCCCCGAGGTCGTGTAGGTCACGATGCAGGCAGAGTTGAGGGTGTGCGCCACCTGTGCCGCGGCCTGGGTGATCGCATCGGCCGAGGTCGGCCGGGCGGAGGCGTGGAAGGCGTCGAGATAGATGCGGTAGAGGGCGTCGCGTTCGACCTCGGCGAGGATCCGGTCCATCATCGCCACCGCCTCGACCGGGTAGGCACCCGCCGCGGTCTCGGCCGAGAGCATCACCGCATCCGCCCCGTCGTAGACCGCGGTCGCCACGTCCGAGGCCTCGGCCCGGGTCGGCGCCGGGTTCGTGATCATGCTCTCGAGCATCTGGGTCGCTACGACCACGGGCTTGCCCGCCTCGCGCGCCACCCGGATGATCCGCTTCTGCAGCCCCGGGACCCGCTCGGGCGGGAGCTCCACCCCGAGATCGCCGCGCGCGATCATGATCGCATCGGCCAGATCGACGATCTCCTCGAGTCGCTCGACTGCCGAGGGCTTCTCGATCTTGGCCATGACCGCGGCCCGGCCGGCCACGAGCCGTTTGGCCTCGGCCACGTCGTCGGGGCGCTGGACGAAGGAGAGGGCGACCCAGTCGAAGCCCAGCTCCATACCGAAGGCGAGGTCACGCCGGTCCTTGTCGGTCAGCGCCGGGATCGGCAGCACCACCCCCGGCACGTTGACGCCCTTGCGATCGGACAGCTGTCCGCCGGCGATCACCACGGTCTCCGCGGCCGAGGCGTCGGCGCGCTCGACCCCGAGGCGGATTTTGCCGTCGTCGAGCAGGAGCTCGGCACCCGGGGCGAGCACCCCGAGGATCTCCGGGTGCGGGAGCTGGACCCGGGTGGCATCGCCGGGCACGGGCTCGAGGTCGAGCCGGAAGGGCTGACCCGGCTGGAGCGTGACCTTGCCCTCGGCGAAGGTGCCGATCCGCAGCTTCGGGCCCTGCAGGTCCTGGAGCGTGCCGATCGGCCGGCCGCGCGCCTTCTCGATCTCCCGGACCGTGGCGAAGCGGGCGGCGTGGTCCTCGTGGCCGCCGTGGCTGAAGTTGAAGCGGAACACGTCGGCGCCGGCCTCGAACAGCGCCTCGATCCGCTCGCGACCGGCGCTCGAGGGGCCGAGCGTGGCCAGGATCTTGGTCGACCGCTGCCGGCGCATCCTCTCCTCCCCGCGGCTCGTCGGCTCCACCCCGACACCTGCCGCGCGAGCCCCGCCCTTAGAACATCGCGCGGCCGGCGTCACGCCGGAGGGTGCCCCTGCGGCGAATGGCTGGCAGCGCTCGGCCGGATCGACTATGAGCCGCGGGGCCGATCGACGGGATCCCGATGCTCCGCCCGCAGCGCCGCCGCCCCGGCCCGGCCCATCTCGCGAGCCTCGCGCTCGATCCGAACGGGCCCGAGCCGCTCTACCGCCAGCTCTACTACGCGATCCGTGACGCGATCCTGACCGGCCGGCTGCAGCCGGGTGCCCGGCTGCCGGCGAGCCGCACGCTCGCCCGCGATCTCGGCGTCTCGCGCAACACCGTGCTCGCCGCCTTCGAGCAGCTCGCCGCCGAGGGCTATCTGGGCGGCCGCGTCGGCGCCGGCTCCTATGTGAGCCCGGCGCTCCCCGAGGAGGCCTTGACCGCCCGCGCGGTCGCCGCCCCCTCGCCCGCGAGCCCGGCTCCCGGCCCCTCGGCGCGCGGCCGGCTGCTCGTCGGGTTGGCGCGCGGCACCGCCCGCGCGCGCCCCTTCGCGCCCGGGCTGCCCGAGCTCGCCGCCTTCCCCTTCGAGGACTTCGCCCGGCTCCTGCAGCGCCATTGGCGCGCACCGCCCGCTTCCTTCCTGATCGGCGCCGACCCGATGGGCTGGCGGCCCTTGCGCGAGGCGCTCGCGGCCCATCTCGGGGCGGCCCGCGCGGTCCGCTGCACGGCCGAGCAGGTGCTGATCGTGAGCGGCGCCCAGCAGGCGCTCGACCTGGCCGCCCGGGTCCTGATCGACCCGGGCGATCGGGTGTGGGTCGAGGAACCGGGCTATGCCGGGCTCGAAGGCGCGCTCTCGGCCGCCGGCGCCGAGCTCGTGCCGGTGCCGGTCGACCCCGAGGGCCTCTCGGTCGAGGCGGGCCGCCGGCTCGCACCCGACGCGCGGATGGCCTGCGTGGCGCCGAGCCACCAATACCCGCTCGGAATCACGATGAGCCTCGCCCGGCGGCTCGAGCTCCTGGAATGGGCGCGCACCGCCGACGCCTTCGTCCTCGAGGACGATTACGACAGCGAATATCGCTACGCCGGCCGGCCGCTCGCCGCCCTCCAGGGCCTCGATGCCGACGGTCGGGTGATCTACGTCGGCACGATGAGCAAGATCATGTTCCCGGCGCTCCGGCTCGGCTACATGGTCGTGCCGCCGCATCTGGTCGACGCCTTCGCCGCGGTGCGGCGGATCACCGACACCCACCCGCCGATGCTCGCCCAGCCGGCCTTGGCCGAGTTCGTCGCCGACGGCCGCCTCGCCCAGCACATCCGCCGGATGCGCGCGCTCTACGCCGAGCGCCAGGCGCGCTTCCTCGAGCTCGCCGCCGAGATCCTCGGGCCGGCGCTCGAGCTGCGCCCGGCCGAGGCCGGGATGCACCTCGTGGGCTGGCTGCCGAGCGGGGTCGACGACCGGGCAGTGGCCGAAGCGGCCGCCCGGCGCGGGGTCGAGGCGCCGCCGCTCTCCGCGCACTATCGCGGTCGGCCGCCGCGGCCGGGGCTCTTGCTGGGCTATGCCGGGGTGGGCGAGGCCGAGACCCGCCGCGGCCTCACCGAGCTCGCCCGAGCGATCCGCGAGGTCGCGGGCCCGACCCGCGCGGCGGCGTGAGGGCGGCAGGCGGCGGCTCGCGGCGATTTCGGGAACGGGCAAGGGTCCGTTAACCTCTCGGCGCTACGGTGCCGCGCGAGGGCGACGAGCCGTGCGTCGACGGCACGAGGCTGCGCGTTCCCGGCGATGGTCGCCCGGTTGCACGGTCGCTAAGGGGACCGCCGGGGAACGGGCATCGTCGCGCCCGACGGATCGGACAGGGAGGTGGAGGATGCGGATCGGGATCGGGTGGTGGGGTCGAATCGCGGCCACGGTCGCGCTCGGGGTCGCCGCGCTCGGCGCGAGCGGCGCGCAGGCGCAGGAGCGACTGCGCTGGAAGCTCGCCGGGGCCTATCCCTCGAGCCTGGCGGTGATCGGCCAATCGCAGATCCGCTTCACCCAATGGGTCGAGCAGCTCACCGACGGCAATTTCCGCATCCAGTTCAACGAGCCGGGCGCGCTCGTCCCGGGCGGCGGGATCTTCGATGCGGTCCAGGCCGGGTCGATCGAGATGGGCTATGGCGGGCTCGGCCTGTGGATCGGCAAGGACAGCTCGCTCTCGGTGTTCAACGCCCTGCCGTTCGGCCCGAACGCTTCGGAATATCTCGCCTGGAAGAAATTCGGCGGGGGTCAGCAGCTGCAAGACGAGATCCTCGGCCAGTTCAAGATCAAGGCGATCGACTGCTCCTTGATCGAGCCCGAGGCCTCGGGCTGGTTCCGCAAGGAGATCAAGACGGTCGACGACTTGAAGGGGCTCAAGATGCGGATCGCCGGCCTCGGTGGCCGCACGATCGAGAAGCTCGGCGTGTCCTCGCAGCTCATCACCCCGGGTGACATCTACCCGGCGCTCGAGCGCGGGGTGATCGACGCGGCCGAGTTCTCGATGCCGGTGATGGACCAGACCATGGGCCTCTGGCAAGTCGCCAAACATTACTACTTCCCGGGCTGGCACCAGCCCTTCACGTTCAACCAGCTGTTGGTCAATCTCGACAAGTGGAACAGCTTGCCGCCCAAGTACAAGCTCGCGGTCGAGATGGCCTGCGAGCGCGAGCTGTTGACCCAGCTGGCCGAGGGCGCCGCCTCGAACGCCAAGGCGCTCAACGAGTTGGCGGCCAAGGGCATCACCATCCACAGCTGGCCGGAGCCGATCCTGCAGGCGTTCCGCAAGGCGTGGGACGAGGTCGCGGCCGAGGAGTCGGCCAAGAATCCGAACTTCAAGAAAGCCTACGACTCGCTGCAGGCGTTCCGGGCGCAATACGCCCAGTGGCAGGCGGTCGGCTTCTTGAAGTGAGCCGAGGGCGCCGCCGGCGGCGCGGCCGGTCCCGGGCACGACCACCGGCCCGCCCCCCGGCGCCACCGCCACGACCGAGGGAGACCGCACGCCATGGGAGCGCTCGAGCTCGCCGATCGGCTCGACCGGCTCGTGCGCTGGATCGGCGAGCGCGCGGCTTGGCTCATGGTGGCACTGATGGCGGTCACGATCTTCGACGTCGTGACCCGCCGCTTCTTCGTGTTGGGCTCCACACTCCTGCAGGAGCTCGAGTGGCACCTGCACACCATGAATTTCTGCCTGGCGCTCGGCTTCGCCTATCTGGCCGATGCCCACGTCCGCATCGATCTCGTCCGCGAGAGACTCGGTCCACGGGCGCGGGCCTGGATCGAGAGCCTCGGCTGTCTCTTGTTCTTCGTTCCGTTCTCCCTGGTGGTACTCGTCGTCTCGCTGCAGTTCGTCGAGATCTCCTGGGCCCAGGGCGAGCGCTCCTCCTCGGGCCTGGGCCTGCCGTTCCGCTGGGCGATCAAGGCGTTCATTCCGATCTCCATGGTCCTCTTGCTGCTCGCCTCGCTCGCCGTCCTCGCGCGCAATCTCCTGTTCCTGTTCGGGCCCGCGGAGGTCCGCGCCCGGCTCGCCGATCTCCACCGGCCGGCGCGGCAGCCGGTCGGGACCTGAGGGGCGGCGCCCTTGTATTTCGAGGATCTGCTGCCGCTTTTGATGTTCGGCGCCCTCGTGGCGCTGCTGTTCAGCGGCCTGCCGGTCGCCGCGGTGATCGGCGGCGTCGGTCTCGCCTTCGGCTTCATCGGCCATCTTTTCGGCCTCTTCGCGCCGATCGAGTTCTTCAACATCCCGGTGCGGATCTGGGGCACGGCGGCCGAGAACCCGGTCCTCGTCGCGGTGCCGATGTTCATCTTCATGGGGACCATGCTCGAGCAGTCCGGGGTCGCCGAGGATCTCCTGCGCACGCTCGGCATCGTCCTGCGGCGCGTGCGCGGCGGCCTCGCCATGGCCGTCACCCTCATGGGCACGATCCTCGCCGCCGCGACCGGGATCATCGGCGCCTCGGTCGTGATGATGACGCTCCTCGCCCTGCCGACGATGCAGGCTGCCGGCTACAGCAACCGACTCGCCACCGGCACGATCGCCGCGGCGGGCACCCTCGGCATTTTGATCCCGCCCTCGATCATGCTCGTGATCATGGGCGATCTCCTGCAGCTTTCGGTCGGCGATCTGTTCTTCGCCGCGTTCTTTCCCGGGTTTCTCCTGTCGGGCATCTATCTGCTCTACATCTTCCTGGTCACGCGGCTGAACCCGGCGATCGCGCCGCTGCCGCCCGCGGATGCCGGCCCACGGACACCCTGGGCCTATGTCGGCATGCTCGCCAAGAGCCTGTTCCCGCCGACCCTCCTCGTCTTCCTCGTGCTCGGTTCGATGTTCTTCGGCTGGGCGACGCCGACCGAGGCGGCCGCGGTCGGCGCCGCCGGGGCGACGCTCCTCTGCGTCCTCAACGGGCGGTTCAGTATGGCGCTGCTGCACAGCGTCTGTCGGAGCGCCACGCTCACCACCGCCATGGTGTTCTTCGTGATCATCGGCGCCACGACCTTCTCCTACGTCTTCCGCTCGCTCGGCGGGGACCACGTCGTGAGCGATCTCATCCAGGACCTCGGTCTCGGGTCGTGGGGCGTGCTCCTCCTCATCATGGCGATCGTCTTCCTGCTCGGCTTCTTCTTCGACTGGCTCGAGATCACGCTCATCGTCCTGCCGGTGGCCTACCCGATCGTGCGCATGCTCGATCTCGGCGAGCACGTCGCGCGCCCGGAGCTCATGCTGTGGTTCGCGATCCTGGTCGCGATCAACTTCCAGAACAGCTTCTTGACCCCGCCGTTCGGGTTCGCCCTCTTCTACCTCAAGGGGACAGCCGGCGAGCGCGTGCGGATCGAGGAGGTCTATCGGGGGATCGTGCCCTTCGTGCTCCTGCAGCTGATCGGCCTCCTGCTCGTGATCGCCTATCCCGACATCGCGCTGTGGTTGCCGCGCGCGATGCAATCGTGAGGGGGCGGGGTGGAACACTTTCTCGATCAGAAGCTCCTCTTCGGCCTCGACGGCGCCCAAGTCCTGGTCTGGCCGATCGTGCTCCTGCTCTTCGGCCTCGCCCTCGTGATCGGCGCCCGCGATCCGCACGGCCGGGCTCGACGCGACCGCGCCGCGCGCTAACTCCCGGCCGAGTGTTCGGGAGAGTGCCCATGCTGGAGGCGGCACCCGCTATCGCCGGCCTGCACCACGTGACCGCGATCAGCGCCGATGCGGCGCGCAACAAGCGGTTCTACACCGAGGTCCTGGGCCTTCGCTTGGTCAAGAACACGGTCAACCAGGACGATCCGACAAGTCGGCATCTCTTCTACGCGGACGCGGTCGGCAGCCCCGGCACCGACCTCACCTTCTTCGTCTGGGACCTGCCCGCCGAGCGGCCGGGTAACCACGCCGTCGAACGGACCGGCTTCCGGGTCGGTTCGGAGGAGGATCTCGCCTGGTGGGAGGACCGGCTGCGCGGCCACGGAATCGCCGCCCGGCGGACCCGCGAGCCGGGCGACCGGCCCGGGCTGCGCTTCGAGGACCCCGAGGGCCAGCGGCTCCTCTTGGTCGTCGACGACGGGCCGAGTGCCGCCCAGCCCTGGGAGCGGAGCCCGGTGCCGGCCGAGCGGCAGCTCCGTGGGCTGGGCCCGGTGAGCTCCGCCCTGCCCGAGGCCGAGCCCACCGCCCGGTTCCTGGTCGAGCTCCTGGGCTTCCGCCCGCTCGGCGAAGGCCCGGACCCGGAGGACGGAAAGGCCCGGGTGCTGCGCCTGGCCTGCGGCCCTTGCGGCGCCGGTGGCGAACTCCAGCTCCGGCTGCGCCCCGGCCTGCCACGCGCCCGGCCGGGTGCGGGTGGGGTGCACCACCTGGCGTTCCAGGTCGCCGACCGGGCGGCGCTCGCCGCCTGGGTGGCGCGGCTGGACGCGGCGGGGGTGCGCCATTCGGGCGAGATCGACCGCTTCTGGTTCCGCTCGCTCTATGTGCGCGAGCCGGGCGGCGTGCTGCTCGAGCTCGCCACGGACGGGCCCGGCTTCGCGGTCGACGAGCCGGCCGAGCGGCTCGGCGAGCGATTGGTCCTGCCGCCTTTCCTCGAACCGCGCCGCGCCGCGATCGAGGCAGGCCTCCCGGCGCTGTGAGCGGGCGCCTCCCGCGGCCGCATCCTGAGCTCTTCCTCAACCCGCGCCGGGCCATCAGGTCCGCGGGCGGCGGAGGCCAGGCGAGCGGCCGGCGGCCCCCGCGCAACTCGGGCGGCCGCCCACCGCCCGAAGCGTCGACGGTCGGGTCCGAGGCGGCCCGCGGCCCTGCCCGCGACGCTCCAACCGAGGCTCGGGTCCCGTCCGCCTAGGGGGGCTCGGGGAGGAGGCAGGCTCCCTCCCGCTCGTCGAAGCCCGCGTCGATGACCGGGAAGAAGACCGCGCGGCTGCGGAAGACTCAGCTGTTGCGTGGGTCCGGCTCAGCCACCGCCCACCGCCGGCCGCGGGAAGCAGGCCGGCCCGAGCGGTTCGAAGTGCTTGTAGCCGAGCACGAACTCCTGGTGCCCGAGGGCTTCCGAGCGGGTCGGCTCGCCGGCCGCCACCCGTTCGATCACGGCCACGATCTCGGCCGCGACCTCGTCGAGCGTGCCGCGGCCCTCGAGGATCCGGCCGGCATCGACGTCCATGTCGCCCGCCATCCGCCGATAGGTCTCGGGATTGGCGCAGATCTTGACGACCGGGCTCACCGCCGAGCCGACCACCGAGCCGCGGCCGGTCGAGAAGAGGACGAGATGAGCCCCGCAGGCGATCAGCTCCACCACCTCGGTCGTGTCGTTGATGTTCGGATAGCCCCAGCGGACCGGGCCGTCGGGGATCATGTCCATGAGATAGAGCCCGGGGGCGGGCGGCCGCACCGACGGGCGCAGCAGGCCCTGGATCGGCCGCGTGCCGCTCTTGGCGTAGGCGCCGACCGACTTCTCCTCGACCGTGGTGAGCCCGCCCGTGATGTTGCCGCCGCCGAAGCTGCCGTGCTCCATGGTCGCGTGGTAGCGGTGCGCCTTGGCCATGACGGCGCGGAGTTCGGAGGCGAGTTCGGGCCGGGCGGCGCGCGATGCCATGTGCTCCTCGCAGCCGAACAGCTCTCCCAGCTCCTCGAAGATCACCGTGGCACCGGCGTCGACCAGCAGATCCGAGGCCCGGCCGATCGCCGGGTTGGCCGAGAGCACGCTCGTGCCGTCGGAGCCGCCGCATTTGGTGCCGATCACGAGATCGGCCAAGCTCACCGGCACCCGCGGCACGCGGGCGAGCTCGGGCAGGGTCGTCTCGATCCAGGCGCGACCGGCGGCGACCGTCGGCGCCGTGCCGCCCTCCTTCTGGATCACCAACGTCGCGACCGGGCGGCCCGAGGCGGCGATCGTCCGGTGCAGGCGCGAGCGGTCGAACTCCTCGCAGCCCAACGAGACGAGGAGCACCGCGCCCACGTTGGGATGCGTGCCGACCGCGTCCATCACGTCCTGGGCGTAGGCGTTGGGGTAGCAGCCCGAGAAGCCCACGAGCTCGACGCCGCGCTCGGCGAAGGGTGCTGCGATCATCCGGGCGACGTGGTGCGCGCACTCGACGAGATAGGCCACGAGCAGCCGGTTGCGGATGCCCTTGCGGCCGTCGGCGCGGAGATAGCCCGAAGCCGCGCGCACCGCGCTCACTCCTCGGCGTGGTCGAGCGCGTTCACCAGCACCGCGCTCGCGAGATTGTGGACGTGGACGTGCTCACCCGCGGCGATCGGGCGGTTGGCGCGGCCGATCGGCACGCCACACTTGCGCACCGGCGCCCCCGCGGCGATCGGCCGGAGCGCCACCTTGTGGCCGAGCGGGATCGGCTCGCGCAGCACGAGGCCCGCGAAGTCGGCCCCGAGCGGGTCTCCGGGCGCGAGCGGGCGCAGCGCCACGGCGACGTCGTCCTCGGCGGCGAGGCGCAGCAGGGCCGGAGGGCTCACGGCGCGGGGCTCCCGGCCGGGAGCACGTGCGGGCAGCCGGTGCGGAGCAGCATGGCGCGGCAGCGCTCGCGGTAGAGCGGCCGGACGTCGCGGGTGGGCGGCCGGCAGCGGCTCGAGCCGAGGCCCACGAGCTCCATGCAGAGCTTGTCGAGATATCCGTCCCCGCTCGTGTAGGTCTTCTCGATCTCGACCCAAAGCTTGTAGAAGGGCATCGCTTCGTTCACCAGCATGGTCTGGATGCCCTTCCAGTCCTGAGCCGCGACCCGGTCGATGAGCCGGACCCCCCATTCCGGCCAATAGTTGGCGAGGTGGACCTCGAAGGCCTTGGCGCCGAGCATGGCGCTGATCGCGAACATCAGGTGATTGTCGATGATCGTGAGCCGCTCGGCGAAGGTCGCGACGACGTCCTCGAACTCCATCGCATCGGTCCGCGGGCAGGCCCATTTGAGGCCGACGAAGTTCGGCACCCGCTCGACCAGCCGCTCCACCAGCCGGAAGGAGACCGGCGCGCTCGTCCAGAACGTGTTGTAGACGATGATGCCGATGTCGGCGGCATCGGCCGCGGCGCAAACGTGCTCGAAGAAGTCGTCTTCGGTGTGCTGGAAGTAGAACGGACAGCTCACCTGGATGAAGCGGCAGCCGCGCTCGGCCGCGGCCTCGGCGAGCCGGCGCACCTCCGCGGTGCTCGTGGTCTGCGCCCCCATGGCGACCGGCACGCGGCCGGCCGCCGCCTCGACCACCGCCTCGGCGACCGCGCAGCGCTCCTCGAAGCTCATCGTCGAGAAGTCGCCCGCGGCACCGCCCGCGAGGAAGGTCGCGTAGCGGCCGTCGAGCCCGTGGGCGATCAACCAGCGGACATGGCGACGGATCGCCTCGAGGTCGAGCGCGAGGTCGGGGTCCCGGAACATGGTCGGGATCGTGACGTAGCAGCCCTCGAGCTCGCTTCGCAGGCGCGCCGGATCCATCCTCCACTCCCACTCGTCCGCGGCCGGTTCGACGCGACCCCGACGCGCTCGCGAGGCTCGCACGGGCGGTCGGGGCGGACTTGACGGAGCACGTCGCCGATTCGATCGAAGACGACGGAGGGCTCGCCCATGGACCGCCCGGACGACGGCGCGCCGGTCGAGGAGATCGGCTTCCTGCTGCTGCCGCAGTTCCCGATCTACGCCACGATCCTGGCGCTCGAGGCGCTGCGGATCGCCAACCAGTGCGCCGGGCGGCGGTTGTTCCGCACCCCGCTCTTCTCGGTCGACGGCAAGCCCGTCCGTGCGACGAACGGGATGGAGCTGAAGCCCGACCGGGGAATCGGCGAGGTGCCGTTCTGCCCGACGGTGATCGTGGTCGCGGGCAACGAGCCCTTGCCGCATCTGGGCCGCGCGGTGCTGGGGTGGCTGCGCCGGCTCGATCGGCACGGGGCGGTCCTCGGGGCGATCGACACGGGCGCTTTCGCCCTCGCCCGGGCCGGGCTGCTCGACGGCCACAAGGTGGCGGTGCACTGGGAGGCGATCCCGCTCTTCCGCGAGCATTTCCCCGAGGCCGAGCCGGTCGAACAGCTCTGGACGTTCGAGCGCAACCGGCTCGGCTGCGCCGGGGGATCGCCACGCTCGACCTCATGCTCGAACTGATTCGGCGGCGGGCCGGGTCGGCGCTCGCCGAGACGGTTCGTGCCGGGCTCGTCCACGAGCGGGCGCGCGCCGCGGCCGAGCCGCAGCGGCCCCCGCACCGCGCCCTGCCGGGGCCGACCGATCGCCGGCTGGAGGCGGCGATCGCGCTCGTGGAGCGCCACCTCGATCAGCCGCTGCGGCCGCGCGAGCTCGCCCGACGGGTCGGGCTTTCGGTCCGCCAGCTCGAGCGCCTGACCAAGGCGCGGCTGGGTGAGACCCCGGGCGAACTCTCGCTCCGGCTGCGCCTCCTGGCGGCCCGCAACCACCTCTTCTACGGCGACCTCTCGATCCAGGAGATCGCGGTGGCGACCGGCTTCTCCTCGCCCTCGGTGCTCTCCCGCTGCTTCAAGGCCCGTTTCGGCCTCTCCCCACGCGAGTTCCGCCGACAGTTCTCGGGCGATCGGCTCGAACGCTTCCGCCCCGAGGTCCGCCAAGAGCTGGCGTTCTCTTCGGACGCGGGGGTGCGGATCACAGGCGGATCGCGAGGTTCTTGATCCGGACATAGTTGAGCAGTCCGGGCAGGCCGCGCTCGCGGCCGAAGCCGCTGTCCTTCACGCCGCCCGTAGGCGCCTGCTGGCCGCCCAGATACCAGCCGTTGATCCAGACCGAGCCGGCCTCGAGGGCACGGGCGAGGCGCAGCGCACGGGAGAGGTCGCGGGTGAAGACGCCGGCCACGAGGCCGAAGCCGCTGGCGTTCGCCCGCGCGAGGGCGTCGGCCTCGTCGGTGAAGGGCTCGAGCAGGAGCACGGGCGCGAACACCTCCTCGCGGGCGAGCCGACAACCCGAGGGGACGTCGCGCACGAGGGTCGGAGCCAAGAAGAAGCCGTGCGCGCGGCCGGCGGGCGGCCCGCCACCGCAGAGGATCCTCGCCCCGCCGGCGCGGGCCTCGGCCACCATGTCGAGGACCCGAGCGCGCTGGGCGGCGGAGATCAGCGGCCCGAGCTCCAGCCCGCCGACGCGCTCGACCAGGCGGGTCGCGAGTTCCTCGAAGAGCGGCGCCTGGATCAACAGGCGCGAGGCGGCCGAGCAGACCTGCCCGGCGTTCTCGAAGGCGGCCGGGACGATCTCGGCCAAGAGCCGGTCGAGGTCGGCATCGGCGAAGACGAGGAGCGGGTTCTTGCCGCCGAGCTCGAGCACGACCGGGACCGCCCGCTCGGCCGCGAGCGCCATCACCCGGCGGCCCGTCGCGACCGATCCGGTGAAGGTGATCCCGGCCACGAGCGGATGCCGGCAGAGCGCCTCGCCCGCCACCTCGCCCGTCCCCGGCACGATGTTCACGACACCCGGCGGGATGCCGGCCTCGGCGAGGAGCTCCGCGAAGGCCAGGGCGGTGAGCGGCGTCTCCTCGGCCGGCTTGACCACCGCGGTGCAGCCGGCGGCGAGCGCCGGGGCGAGCGAGCGGGCGAGCATGCCCAAGGGGAAGTTCCAGGGCAGGATGTGCGCGGTGACCCCCAGGGGCTCGAGCAGCGTCAGGTCGAGGACCTCGGGGCCGAGCGGGATCGTGGCGCCCTCGAGCTTGTCGGCCGCCCCGGCATCGTAGCGGAAGGTCTTGATCACACCCGCCAGGTCGTCACGCGCCTCGGCGAGCGGCTTGCCGGTGTTGCGCGCCTCGAGCCGGGCGAGATCCTCGGCGACCCGCTCGATCGCCGCGGCGAGGGCGAACAGGCGCGCGCCACGCTCGGCCGGGGCGAGGCGGGCCCAGGGACCGCGCAGGGCGCGCGCCGCGGCCTCGACCGCCTCGTGAACGTCGGCCGGACCGGCGGCGTCGACCTCGGCGAGCGGCTCCTCGCTCGCGGGGTCGAGAACCAGGAGCCGGGTGCCGCTCGCGGCCGGGCGGAAGGCCCCGTCGACGAAGAGTTCGGTGCGCATCGGATTCCCTCCGCGACAGGCTCAGCCCTTCACCCCGCCGAGGGCGATGCCCCGGATGAAGTGGCGCTGGGTCAGAAGGAACAGGGTGATCGAGGGGATGCAGAGGATCGTGACCGCCGCCATCGCCACGGCGTAGCCCTCGAGCTGGGTGTGGGTGCCGACCACCGGGGCGAAGGCGGCCATGCCCACGGGCATGGTCTTCATCGATTCGTCGAAGGTCACGAGCAAGGGCCACAGGAAGTTGTTCCAGTTGAGTGTGAAGAGGATCACCGTGGTGGCGATCAGTGGGGCCCGGGCGAGCGGCAGGGCGATCGTGAAGAAGATCTTGAAGCGACCGGCACCGTCGACGAGTGCCGCTTCCTCGAGTTCCTTGGGGAAGGTCAGGTAGTATTGGCGGAAGATGTAGACCGCGAGCACGTTGCCGATCTGCGGCAGGATCAGCGCGGCGTAGGTGCTCGCGAGCCCGGCCTTGATGAAGGCCAGGAGGAGCGGCACGACCGCGATCTCGGAGGGGATCATGAGGACGGCGAGGAAGAGGGCGAAGAGCGCCCGCCGCCCGGGGAAGGGCAGGCGCGCGAGTGCGTAGCCGGCCATGGCGCCGAACAAGACGCAGAGCCCGGTCGCCACGACCGCCTGGATCACGCTGTTGAGCGCCCAAGTGAGCACCGGGTAGCGGAACACCTTGGCGTAGTTCTCGAAGGTGATCTCGCGGGGGAACCACTCGATCACCGGGGTCATCACCTGGGCGGCGGGCTTGAGCGAGGTGCTCACCATCCACAAAAACGGGGCACCCCAGAGCAGGGCGAGCAGCGTGCCGCAAAGCCAGATCGGCACGTCGCGCAAGCCGAGCCGCCGCGCCGGTGCGGGCCCGACTTCAGCCACCGGCCCGCTCCCGCAGGAGGAGGCGTTGGAGGAGGGTGACCACGAGGATCGCCAAGAACAGCAGCACCGAGACGGCCGAGGCGTAGCCCAGCCGGTACTGCACGATCGCGGTCTGGTAGATGTAGTGGATGACCGACTGCGAGGAGCCGTGCGGGGCGCCGTTGGTCATCACGTAGACCTGGCTGAAGATCCGCATGGACGCGATGATCTGGAGCGTGACGACCATCGAGATGGTCGGCCGCAGATGCGGTAGTGTTACGTGGAGGAATCGGCGGATCCGCCCCGCTCCGTCGATCGCCGCGGCCTCGTGCAGCTCCTGCGGCTCGTCCTGCAAGGCCGCGAGGAAGAGGACGAAAGCGAGGCCGAGATCCCACCAGATCGAGGCGATCGAGACTCCGATCAGCGACCAGTCGCCCGAGGTGAGCCAGGGGATGGGCCCGATGCCGAGGAAGGCGAGGTAGCGGTTGACGAGCCCGAACTGGGTGTCGAGCAGCCAGACCCAGACGAGGCCGATGACCGTCGCCGAGACGACGTTCGGGGTGAAGAAGAGGGTGCGGGCGAGCGTCGAGAGGGGCCAGCGCTGATGGACGAAGAGGGCGAAGGCGAGCCCGAGCACTACCACGCCCGGGACGATCGTGCAGGCGTAGAGGAAGGTGTTCCAAAAGGCGTTGGCGACCCAGGGGTCGGCGAGCGCCTGCTCGAAGTTGGCGGTGCCGACCCAGACCGGGTCGCCGATGATGCCCCATTCGGTGAAGGCGAGGACGACGCCGAAGAGCAGCGGGGCCAAGTTGAACAGGAGGAAGGGGAGGGTGAAGAAGGCGACGAACAGCCAACCGGTCCAATCCCGCCGCCCGCCGTCCTCCGCCTGCCACCCGCTCCCCGCCGCGCGCACGCCCGCGCCGCTCCCGGCCCCGCCTCAGCCGGCGTCGAGCGCCTTCTGCCAATGCTCGCCGATCCGCGCCATCGCCTCTTCGGGCTTGCTCTTGCCGGCCCAGACCTGCTCCAGCGTCTTGGCCAGGAAATTGCCGCCCGAATAGATCGTGAAGTCGGGCCCGGCTTGGACCGGGATCTCCCCTTCGGTAGCGAAGCTCATGCCCTCGATGAAGGCGCCGCGGACCTTCCAGTCGTGGCCGGCGGTCTTGTAGTCCGGCCGCGCCAGGATCGACTTCCTGGGCGAAGCGCCCCGGCCCACGGTGGTCCAAAGGAAGCTGTTGTCGGAGAGCCATTTGACCGCGGCCATGGTGGCCTCGTAACGGCCCGCATCGGCCTGCTTGTAGAGCTCGAGGCCGCCCATCTCGAAATAGGTCACCCGCTTCTGCCCGATCTTCGGGAACAGGAAGGCGGCGAAGTCGAGCTTCTGCTGGGTGTAGCCGTTCAAGGTCCAAGGCCCGGTCCAGAACACGGTCCCCTGCCCGGTGCCGAAGGCCTTGTAGCGGTCGGTCACGTCGCGGGTTGCGACCTGGTGCTTGTCGAACAGATCGAGCACCCACTCCATCGCCGCGATGCCCGCCTTGGGGTTGACCGCGGCCCGCTTCAAGTCGGACGAGGCGCGCTCGAAGCCCATCTGCGCCGCCACGATCCCCCAGGTCACGGTCGGGTGCACGCCCGAGCCGGTCATGAGGATGCCGGAGCGGACGACCTTGCCGCCCTCCTTCTTGGTCGTGGCCTTGGCGAGCTCGAGGAGCCCGGCCCCGTCCTCGGGGAACTTCGTCGGGTCGAGCCCCGCCTCCTTCAAATGCGCGAGGTTGACGAGCGGCTGCAGGCTCATGAGGTCCATCGGCACCATGGCGAGCACGTTGCCGTATTTCGGGTAGCGCGCTTGCTGCAGCGCGAAGGGGTCGAAATCGGCGAGATCGAGCCCGACCTTCTTCGCCACATCGTCGAGCGGGACGATCACCCCGTCCTTGACGAGCTTGGCGCGCAGGCCGGCGGTACCCCAGCCGAAGTCGGGGGCGCGGCCGGTGACCACCGCGGCGAGTACCTTGGTGACGAACTGCTCCTCGGGCACGAGCTCCATCTTGATCTGGACGCCCTTGCCCTTGTGCGCCTCGTTGAAGGCGTCGATCGACTGCTGCCAGATCTCGCCGTCGGACGCGGCGAGCCAGGACCAGTGGACGATCTCGATCGTCCGCTGGGCGTGTGGTGCTCGCCCGTGGAACAGGAACGGTGCCGCGGCCGCGGCACCCATCGCCCGCGCGAGGCTCCGTCGGCTCCACCTCCATTTCGTGTCCATGGCCTGCCTCCCTCGATCGCGGCGGCCTTCTGTCACCGCCGCGCGGCCTCTCCCGAACCGACTATCGATCGGGCCGATCGGCCGGACTTGGCAGACGACGACGCTGTCGTGACGGATCGCGCCGTGATCGGCGGCGCCGACCGACCCCGTCCCGTCGCTTCGGGTCGAGAAGCTGTCGCCCGGGGTCATCTCGCGGCCTGCCGCGCGTGCCATCGAAGAGGCCGCGCGGCGCCCTCGCCGCGCCGGAGGCCCGAGCATGCCGCGGATCGTCGAGGTCGGCCATCACGACATCTTCCGCCATCCCGAGCACTGCGTGAACCAGATCGCCGCCCGGCGGGTGGCCTCGGGCGAGATCGTCGCCGTGTTCAACGAGGAGCGCTTCCCGTTCCACCACGACAGCGGCCAGACGCTGCTCGTGCGCTCGGCGGACGGCGGGATCACCTGGTCCGAGCCCGAGGTCGTGTTGCCCTGGAGCGAGACCGAGGGGAATTGGGACTGCGGCTTTTGCGAGCTCGCCGACGGCACCTGGCTCGTCAACTTGACGATCACGGGCTTCTTCAAGCGCGGCATCCGCCCCGAAGGCGTCTCGTGGTCGGCGCACCCGCTGACTCCCGAGTGGGGCGATTGGACCTGGGCCTACAAGCTGCAGGGCTGGCTCGGCACCTACGTGCTCCGCTCGACCGATCGCGGGCGGACGTGGAGCCGGCCGATCCCGGTCAATGTCCGGCCGATGAAGCACGGCGGCTGCCGGCTGGGCTGCTGGCAGCTGCCCGACGGCGGCATCCTGATGGGCCTCTACGGCCGGATCCGCGGCTACGAGGAAGAGGGCGAGGGCGAAAGCACCCGCTCCGCGCTCGTGCGCTCGGACGATGGCGGGTTCAATTGGGAATATTATTCGACGCTCGCCTACGATCCGGCCTCGATCGTCGACTACGAAGAGCCGGCGCTACTGCGGCTCGCCGACGGCCGGCTCGTGTGCACCATGCGGACCCACGTCAACCCTTCGGGCGACGCCAAGAACCTCGTGGTCACCGTCTCCGAAGACGACGGCTTCTCCTGGTCGCCGCCGCGCTGGACCGACATCTGGGGCTATCCCTCGGAGATGATCGCGCTCCAGGACAGCCGCTACCTCATGGTCTACGGCTATCGCCGCCCGCCCTACGGCGTGCGCGGCTGTGTCTCCGAGGACGGGGTCACCTGGAAGCGCGCCAACGAGTTCGTGATCCGCGAGGGCGGCGTGCCGGGGCGAGCCGCCGCCGAGAAGCCCGGCTCCTCGCGGATGAGCCCCTGGTCCGGCAAGATCGGCTCGGGCGCGATCGACTGGCACCATCCCGGCGTCTACCAGCACATCGGCTATCCGAGCGTGGTACAGAACGCGGACGGCACGATCACCTGCCTCTATCATGAGTGGAGCGAGGACGAGCGGCCGCTGCAGTACGTGCGCTGCACCCGCTTCCGCCTGGCCGACTGAGCGGGTTCCGTGGCGCCGACGGTCGAGGTCCTGGGCGACGCCGTCGTCCACCGCGACCCGACGAGCTACTGCGCCCATCCGCACCTGGTCCGCCGCGGCGGCGAGCTCCTGTGCGTCTTCACGGCTGCCCCACGACGGCCCTTCGTCGTCCACCCGCCCGAGGACCCGGCGTTCACGAACCTGCTCGCCCGCTCGGCCGACGAGGGGGCGAGCTGGTCGGCGCCGGCGCCCGTCCCCGGCCCGGACCGGACGGGGGTGGAGTGCGGCAGCCTCACCCCGCTGCCCGACGGCGGCCTCCTCCTCCACCAGCACCGCTTCGATTGGCTCGACCTCGCCGCGGCCGAGGCACACCCGGAGCGCGCGGCGATCGCCCGGCCCGAGGATCTGGTGCGCGCGCATCTCGCCTCGGCCGAGCACGAGCCCGCCGGGCTGACGCTCGAGCAGGCCCGCACCCTCCTCCCCTGGGCCCGGGCGCCGGGACGGGCTTTCCTCCATCGCTCGGCGGACGCTGGCCGCAGCTGGCCCACGACCGTGCCGCTCGACACGGCCCCCTACGAGGGAGGCTACGGGCTCAGGGGTGGGGTGATCCTGGCCGACGGGACGGTCCTCCTGCCGCTCGCCGACTGCCCGGCCTATCGGCGGGTCTTCGTGCTGCGCTCGCCGGACGGCGGCTCGAGCTGGTCGCCGCCCGTCCCCGTCGCCGAAGCGCCGGATCGGCGGTTCGAGGAGCCGGCGCCGCTCCTTCTCCCGGACGGCCGGGTGCTCCTGTTGCTGCGCGAGAACGCGAGCCGGACGCTCTGGCGGGTCGAATCGGCCGATGGCGGCCGCTCCTGGTCGAAGCCCGAGCCTACCGGCATCGACGGCTATCCGGCCCATCTCTGCCGGCTGCCGGACGGACGGATCCTGTGCACCTACGGCTTCCGCCGGCCCCCCTTCGCGGTCCGCGCGGTGCTCTCCGAGGACGGCGGCCGGACCTGGCAGCCGGGGACGCCCCTCGAGGTCGCGAGCGGGCTCGGCTCGAAGGATCTGGGCTATCCCTGCACCCTGCCGCGCGCCGACGGCACGCTCCTCACCGTGTACTATGCCCGGGACGGGGAGGGTGTGACCTTCGTTCGGGCGCGGATCTGGCGGCTCGGCTGAGCCGCACCCTCAGCCGAACAGGAGCCAGAGGCCCGTGGCGGCGAGTGCCAGCGCCCAGAGAAGGTCGAGGTTGATCCAAGCCGAACGCAAGACGGCCACGCCGACCACGCGGTAGACGAGGAAGGCCACCGCGGCGGTCACCGCGAGCATAGCACCGCTGTGCAGGAGCACGACGAGGAGCGCCCGCGCGGTCGTGGTCGCGAGATGCGGCAGGGTCTCGCCGGCGAAGCAGATCGGCACGAGCGCGGGCAACAGCATGAGGCCCGCGCCGTGGGCACTCGCCATGGTGAAGGACCAGAGGACGAGCCCGGCCGCCCCCGTGGTCATGCCGACCCGGACCCGGCGCGGATGGCCGCGGCGGAACACCCAGACCGCCCAGCCGAGCAGGAGGGCACCCGCTATCTTCCGCAGTTGGGAGAGTTCGAGCACGGCGCCCAGGGCGAGGAACGCGACGACGGCCGCGGCCACGGCAAGGGCGTGGCCGAGGGCGATCGGCGCCATCGCCCAGGCCACCACCCGCCCCGAGCCGCGGTGCAGGCCGAGAGCGACCGCGAAGAGCCAACCCATCGCCGGGTTGAGGCCGTGGAAGGCGCCGAGGCCGGCGACCACGAGCCAGGGCGCGAGCGCCTCGCTCACGCTCGTCCGTCGGCCGCCGCCCTGCCGTTACCGGCGCCGACGAGCCTCCGCCTCACGACGGGTAGCAATAGGAATCCGAGGAGGCGTCGCCGCCCTCGAGGCGGATCTGGTGCGGCCGGTGCGGCCCGGGCCAGCGCAGGAAGAAGTGCGGATCGAAGCGCATGCCGCCCGCCGGGTCGGCCTCGACCTTGACCATCCAGCCCTCGATGCCCTCGGGGTAGAATTGCGGGTCGACCGCCCCGTAGAGCGAATTGGTGAAGTAGATCCGCCGTCCGTCGCGGCTCACCTCCACCATCTGCGGCCCGCCGTTCAACGGCCGGTCGGGCGCCGAGGGATGCGCGGCGCGGCTCACGATCCCGCCGATCCGCAGTTCGCCCGTGAGCTTGGGGTTGCGCGGGTCGGAGACGTCGTACTGCAGGAACTGGCCCGTGCCCCAGCAGGAGACGTAGAGGAAGCGGTCGTCGACCGAGAGGTCGATGTCGGTGACGAGCGGCGGCACCGCGCCGAAGGGCTGAAGGACGGGTGGGAGCTTCGCCGGATCGGCCGGCTCGGCCGGGATCGTGATCACCTTCTCGACCGCCCATCGGCCGTTCGCCCGGTGCCAGAGCCAGATCGAGGAGGAGAGGTCCTCGAGCGAGAGCACGCAATTGACGAAGCCGTAGGCCTTGGTCGGGTCGTGCGCCGGCCGGAGCTCGAAGACGAGCTGGTACTTCTCGCCGAAGTCGATCTCCTGCACGTGCCGGCGCTTGTGCAGGTCGAAGAAGTGCAGCCTCCGGCCGTACTTGGCACTCAGGATGAGCTCCGGGACGAGCCCGTTCTCGACCATGTCGGGCGTGCCCCACTCGCTCGTCACCATCGTGTCGTGGCCGAGATGCCACCAGAAGTCGTAGGCGAAATATTGCGGGCCGCGGTCGAGCTCCCAGCGGCCGAGCACGGCGAAGCTCTCGGGATCGACGAGGAACACGCCGCCGGGTCCCTTGCCGGCGCCGTCGCCGAGCGCGCTCACGTAGATCCCCTCGGGCCCGCAATGGACCGTGTGCGGCCGGGAATAGCCCGCGCGTTCGGCGAGCTCCTCGGGCTGGATCACGTGGACGAGCCGCGGCTTCTTCGGATCGGGCTTGGTGTCGAAGACGTGGATGCGCGAAGAACGTAGGCCCGGGACCAAGAGGTACCGGCGCTCGACGTGCGGGTGCGGGGCGTTCGGGCAGAGATGCGAGCTGCAGGCGTTCCAGCCGAAATGGTGGAACTCGTCGCCGACCGTGCTCGCCTCGGCCTCGTGCAGGATCCGGCCGTAGCCGGGCGAGGCGGGGTCGACGTCGACCACCGCGAGCCGATCGGGCACCGCACGGTTCGGATCGAAGGCGACGACGTAGGCGAAGGTCTCGGGCGGTGCCTTCGCGGCGAGGCGCGGGTTCGGATAGAAGGTCGGATCGGGCCTCAAAGCCGTCGCCATGGCGTGCGCTCCCCCTGATCGCGTCCCTCCTCGGCGAGGGACTTGTCCGCGAAGAGTTGAGCACCGCGACGGGCCCTTGTGAACCCCGAAGCCACCCTCGGGGAGCCGGCCCTGCGAAAAAAGGACCGCCCGGCGAACCGGGCGGCCGAGTTCGGGGAGGCCGGAGAAAACCGGTTACTGGACCGCCTCGCCGTGGAGGGCGAGGTCGAGGCCTTCGCGTTCGCTGTCGCGATCGACCCGCAGCCCGGTGATCGCCTTGACGATCATCAAGATCACGAAGGTGGCGACGGCACACCAGACGATCGTCCAAACGATGCCCTTGAGCTGGGTCCAGACCTGCGCCGCGTTGCCCTCGAGCAGACCCGCGGTGCCGCCCACGGCCTCGACCGCAAACACCCCGGTCAGGATGGCACCCACGATCCCGCCCACGCCGTGCACGCCGAACACGTCGAGGCTGTCGTCGTAGCCGAGCCAGTTCTTCACGTAGACCGAGGCCCAGAAGCAGAGGATCCCGGCGACGAGGCCGATCACCAGCGCGCCGTTCGGCAAGACGAAGCCCGAGGCCGGGGTGATCGCCACGAGGCCGGCCACCGCACCCGAGGCGATGCCGAGCACCGACGGCTTACCCTTGGCGATCCACTCGGCGAGCATCCAGGCGACGGCGGCGGCCGCGGTGGCGATCTGGGTCACGAGCATCGCCATGCCGGCACGCCCGTCGGCCGCCACGGCCGAGCCGGCGTTGAAGCCGAACCAGCCGACCCACAGGAGCGAAGCGCCGATCACGGTGAGCGTGAGATTGTGCGGCGCCATGGGCTCGGTGCGGTAGCCGATCCGCGGGCCGAGCACGAGGCAGGCGACGAGCCCGGCGATGCCGGCGTTGATGTGGACCACCGTGCCGCCCGCATAGTCGAGCACGCCGTCACCGCCCAAGAAGCCGCCGCCCCAGACCCAATGGGTGACGGGAGCGTAGACGAAGATCGACCAGAGGATCATGAACAGCAGCAACGCGCCGAACTTCATCCGGTCGACGAGCGCGCCCACGATGAGGGCCGGCGTGATGATCGCGAAGGTCATCTGGAAGGTCGCGAACACGCTTTCGGGGATGGTCCCCTGCAGCGAGTCGACGCCCATTCCGGCGAAGAACATCTTCGAAAGACCACCGACATAGGGTGTGCCTTCGGCGAAGGCGAGGCTGTAGCCGATCATCATCCAGACGATGCTCATCACGCAGCAGATCGCGAAGACCTGCATGAGCACCGACAACACGTTCATCTTGCGGACCATGCCGCCGTAGAACAGCGCCACGCCCGGGATCGTCATCAACAGCACGAGCGCCGTGGCGGTGAGCATCCAAGCGGTGTCGCCCTTGTCGAGCGTGGGCTCGGCGGCGAGCGCCGGTGCGGCGCCCACCAGGCCCGCGCCCAGGGCCATGATCGCCATCCTCGGCCAACGGTTCATCGCGGCTCCTCTCGTCCTTCGCGAGGCGCGCCGCCCGGCGAGCGGCGGCCCCTCCCGGCGGTGCTCCGCAACAAGAATCGTGCCGGGCCGGTCGCCGGCCCACGGACCCGGGTCGTGCGACAGGGCGCAGGACGCAGTGACGATTTTTTGTGCAGCGATCCGCCGAGGGCGGAGGTCTCTGCCGACAAAACGGGCAAATCCTTCCGGGGAGTTCCCCGGCCGCGCGCTTGACGCCCGGCCCGCCCGCCCCGCACTGTCCGCGTGGGGAGGAGGGCGCCGGGATGAGCGGGCAGGAACGGCCGCAGGGCGACCCGGGACGCGGCGGGTCGCGCGGGTGCTGAGCGGGCTCGAGCGGATCGCAGCCGGCCTAGCCCGGCTCAACCGTGGGCTGCTCGTGGCCTGCCGGATCGCCACCGTGTCACTCTGCGCCGCGCTCACGGGCGTGGTCGCGGTCGGCGTGTTCTGGCGCTACGTCCTCAACGACGCGCTCTCCTGGAGCGAAGAGGTCGCGAAGTTCGCCATGGTCTGGCTGACCTTCACGGGCGCGCCCTTGGCGCTCGTGGCGGGCGGTCACGTGGCGATTGAGATCCTGCCGCGCCTCTTACCGCGGCGCGCCCGCCACTTCCTCTTCGCGCTCGTGCTCGGGATCGTGGCCGCGGTGCTCGCGATGCTCGCCTGGCGGGGTACGACCTTCGCCTGGAACGGCCGCAGCCAGGTCGCGGCGATGCTCGGCGACGTCTCGATGGCCTGGGTGTTCGCGGCGATCCCGATCGGCAGCACGATCATGCTCGTGATCGCCGTCGAGCAGGCCCTGCGTCACCTGCTGCACGCCCTAGCCCCGGACCGGCACGCCGCGCCGGTCGCCGAGGCTGCCGCAGCCGGGGTCGACTGAGGCCGTGCTCGGCACCGCCTACGTGTGGATCTTCTTGGCTGCCATGGGGATCGGCGTGCCGATCGTCTTCGCCATGGCGCTCGCGCCCATCGCCGCCTTCCTCTTGGCCGACCGGGCGCAGTTCCTGGCGGTCGTGCCGCAGCGCATCTTCCAGGGTATCAACCAGTTCCCGCTCCTGGCGATCCCGCTGTTCATCCTGGCCGGCGAGGTGATGAACGTGGGCGGCATCACCGAGCGGCTCGTGCGCTTCGCCACCGCGCTCGTCGGCCACTTCCGCGGCGGCCTCGCCCAGGTCAACATCCTGACCTCGGTCCTTTTCGCCGGGCTCTCGGGCTCGGCCGTGGCCGACGTCTCGGCCTTGGGCTCGATCCTCGTCCCGGCGATGCAGCGGCAGGGCTACAGCCGGGCCTTCGCCGCCGCGGTCACCGCCGCCTCGGCGGTGATCGGGCCGATCATCCCGCCCTCGATCATCATGGTGATCTACGCCTACGTCATGAACGTCTCGGTGGCGGCCATGTTCCTGGGCGGCTTCGTGCCGGGGCTGTTGGTCGCCGCGGGCCTCATGGCGGTGACCAACCTCTTGGCCCGCAAGCGCGATTATCCGCGCAGCGCCGCCCGGGCTCCCCTGCCCGAGCTCGCCGCGGCGGCGCGCGGCGCCTTTCTGCCGATGCTCACCCCGCTCATCATCCTGGGCGGGATCCTGGGTGGCGTGTTCACCCCGACCGAGGCCGCGGCCGCGGCCGTGGTCTACGCCCTCTTCCTCTCGCTTTTCGTGCTCCGCACGCTGCGCCTTTCCGACCTGCCGGCTTTGTTCCTGCGCGCCGGGGTGGCGGCGAGTGCGGTGTTGCTTGCGATCGGCACGGCGGCGCTGTTCGGTTGGGTCGCCACCCTCTCGGGCTTGCCCGGCAAGCTCGCGGCCACGCTCCTTTCGATCAGCGACGAGCCGCTCGTCCTGCTGCTGCTCGTCAACCTGCTCCTCTTGCTCGTCGGCATGTTCATGGACGCGGGCCCGGCGATCTTGATCTTGGGCCCGATCCTCGCCCCGACCATGCAGCAGCTCGGGGTCGACGCGATCCACTTCGCGCTGCTCATGTGCATCAACCTGACGATCGGGCTCGCCACCCCGCCCGTCGGCCTCGTGCTGTTCGTGACCTCGGCACTTTCGCGCGAGACGATCGAGCGGATCGCGCGCGAGATGCTCCCCTACTACGCGGTTCATCTGGCGGTCATCCTCTTGGTGACCTACGTTCCCGCCGTCACACTCACCCTGCCGCGGCTGTTCGGCTTCGCGAGCTGAGGTGAAACGGCAAGGAAAGGGAGGTTCGACGATGCGCACCATGTTGTTCGGAGCGGTCGCCTGCGCCGCACTTCTCGCCGCCGGCCCGCTCGGCGCGCAGCAATTCACCCTCAAATACGCGCACGTGGGCCCGGCCACCGAGAACTCCGACGACCACGTGCCGGGGGTCTTCTTGAAGTCGTTCCTCGAGAGCCGCTCGGGCGGGCGGATCAAGGTCGAGATCTACCCGGCGGGCCAGCTCGGCCAATTCCGCGAGCTGTTCGAGCAGATCCAGCTCAACACCTTGGAGCTCACCCACACCTCGGTGGGCGGCGCCTCGGCCTTCTTCCCCGAGATCCAAGTCACCGACATCCCCTACATGATCCGCGACGATCTCGTGGCCGAGGCGGTCGGCCGCGGGCCGTTCTTCGAGAAACTCCGGGACGCGGTCTTGAAGAAGACCGGCAACGTCCGTCTCGTGGCGATGGGCAACACCGGGCGCTGGCGCAGCTTCTTCACCAAGAAGCCGGTCCTCAAGGCGGCCGACCTCGCCGGCATGAAGATCCGCATCGTGGACAGCCCGATCCAGGTCAATTTCGTCCGCGGCGCCGGCGCCAACCCGGTGCCGATCCCTTGGGGTGAGGTCTACACCTCGCTCGCCACGGGCGTGGCCGAAGGGCTCAACATCGCGATCACCGACGTGGTGCCGAACAAGCTGCACGAGGTCGTCAAGCACGTCGTCATCGACGAGCACATGTATCTCTACGGGTTCTATTGGATGAGCGACGCTTGGCTCAAGTCGCTGCCCAAGGACCTCCAGATCCTGGTCGTCGACGGGGTCGAGCAGATGGCGCGCGTGCAGACCGACTTCAACAAGGCGTTCGAAAGCCGCGCCTACGAGCAGTTCGTCAAGGAGGGCGGGTCGATCCGGGTGATGCCGCCGGAAGAGAAGGCGAAGCTCTTGCCCGGGCGTGAGGCGGCCAAGAAATGGTTCGAGGAGAAGTACGGCCGCGAGTGGCTGGACGCCTGGGAGCAGGCGCTCGCGGCCGCCGAAGCGCAGGTCGACGCCGAGCGGCGCCGGCTGTTCCAGGTCGGCGGCTGAGCCGAGCACGGCCCGGGTCGCGTCCGTACCGAGGTGCGCCGCGACCCGGCTCCCGGACGGGGCTCAGCGAGCCGTTTACGCTCGCCCAGGAGACTGGCGGGGCGGACGTGGAGGTGGCCGGAGCCGGTTCGGTTCTGCCTCCTCGGTCCGCCCGAAAGCCGGGGAGACCCGATGGCCGCGCTCGTCTGGCTCGCCAAGCGCCCTTTGCCCCTCGCCTACCTCGACGGTGCGGACCCGGCCCTCGACATCGCGCTGCGCGCCTGGATGGCACAGCGGGCCGACGGACTCCTGCCGCCGCGCTGCGCGCTCGATACACCGCAGCTCCGGCTCCTGCTGCCCGAGGCGGAGTGGCTCGCCCCGCCCGGCCCGGATGGCGGCCCCGCCCCGCTCGGTCGGCTCGAGGCCCTCGCCGCGGCCGAGGCGGCCGATCCGCGGGCGGCACGGCGCACACTCGGCGAGCTCTTGCGCGAGGACCAGCGGACCGTCCAGTTCACCGGCTCGCCGCTCCTGCAGGATCTCGTGGTGCAGGGCCCACTCGCCCTCGAACGGTGGCGCCAGCTCTTGCTGCCGACGGCCGACGACGGCGTGCGCGTCAAGGAGCTCTTGCAGCTCTGCCGGCTGCGCGAGAGCGTGCGCCTGGTCGGCGCCGGGGCGGGCGAGGCTCGGCCGGACGCGCTCAGACCGCGACCGGCACGAGACGGGGGCGAGGCCTTACCGGCAGCGGCACCGGGTGACGCGGATGCTCGGGCAGGGTCGCGAGCTTGGCGCGGAACTCCTCGGCGGTGATCCAGCAGAGATGCAGCACCTCCGACCCGCCCTGGGGCGGGAACCAGCCGTCCAGGCACTTTTCGACATGGGCGTAGCCGTAGGAGCGCAGGGGCACGGGCGTGTCGGCCAAGCTCTGCCGGACGAAGCCCGTGTTGGCGAAGCAGCCGGCGTTGCGGAAGGAGAGCGCGCGCGAGAGCCAGGGCAGGAACATGGCGAGCCCGGAGCGGCGGTGCGAGGGCACGACGAAGGTCGAGCCGGAGTGGCTCAAGCGACCCGCGAGCCGCACACTCACGGCCAGGGTCGGGACCCGCTCGACGCCGAAGACCCGGGCGAAGCCGCCTTCGTACCAGATCCGGCCGGTCGCCACCTCCTCCATGAAGTCCTCGGTCTCGATCACCTTCTCGGCGCTCGAGGCGACGATCGCCCCCTCCGCGTCGAGCGCGGCGAGCCAGAAATCCTCGGGCCCGAGCCGGCTGCGGCGCGGATCGAAGGACGGGTTGGCGAAACTGCCCTGGCTTTCGAGGAACCGGACGAGGCGGTCGAAATCGCGCTCGATCACGAGCGAGAGGCCCAGGCGGGCGACGGCATCGGCGAGGGCGTCGATCCCGTCCTGCAGCGCAACGTGAGGGTCGTTCGGCGTGGACACGGGCACGGGTCCTCCTGGCAACCCCCGGAACGCGGCGGGGGCTCGCGCCCACCGCCGGTCCCGCCGGGAGTCGAGGCCGCGTCTTCCGCGGCGGACCCGTTCTCGGCGATAACCCTTTGTTAACCAAACGACTTCGCCAGCCGATCGTATCCCGATGTCACCTCCCGTTCACCGCGAGCGTGGCAGCGGCGCGGGCGGGTGCCGGCGCAGGCGCCGGCTCGGCCGGAGCGAGCGGGACCGGACGGCGCGGATGCTCGGGCAGCGCTTCGACCGAACGGACGAACTCGAGGTCGGTGATCCAGCAGAGATAGAGGACCTCGGGCCCGTTCTGCGGCGGGAAGAAGCCGTCCAGGCACTTCTCGACATGCGCATAGGCGTAGCTCTCGGTCGGCACGGGTGTCACGTAGAGACTGTGGCGGACGAAGCCCGTGTTGGCGGCGACCCCGTGGTTGCGGAAGGAGAGCGCCCGCGACAGCCGGGTCATCAGCATGGCGAGCCCGTGGCCGCGCCAGACCGGGTCGACCCAGGTCGAGCCCGAATGGCTGAGCGTGCCGGCAAGGCGCACGCTCGGCCGGACCACCTCGATGCGCTCGGGCCCGCCGCGGGCCGCGAAGCCACCCTCGTACCAGATCCGGCCGGTCGCCACCTCCTCCATGAAATCGTCGGTCTCGATCACCTTCTCGGCACTGCAGGCGATCGAGCGGCCGGCGGGATCCAAGAGATGGACCCAGAAATCGCGCCAGCCGAGCCGGCTCACCGCCGGATCGAAGCTCGGGTTGACGAAGCTGCCGCGCGCCCGCAGGAACGCGGCGAGCCCGTCGAAATCCTGCTCGATCAGAAGCGTGAGGCCGAGCTCGGCGATCGCTCGGGTCAGCGAATCGACCCCGAGCTGGACGATCGCCAGATCGCGTTCGGACAAGGGCATGGATCGGGTCCTCCTCGACCGTCGCCGCCGGCCGGGCCGGCGACCTTCCGCCTCTCCCGGGCCCGCCCGCGGCCGCGGTGGGGGCCCCGATCTCAGCTATAAGCACGGACGGGATCGCGACCTGTGCGTTTCGCCACAGAACCGCATCGGCCCCGATGGCAGGAAGGGAGCCGCTGAGGGCTGAGACATCCTTGGGGCCCGCGCCCGCCCGACGACGGCAGGCGCGGGCCGTTTTCTTCGGCCGGCCCGGCCGCGACGGCTCAAGACGGCAGGGGAGCGCCCTCGGCCAGGAGCCCCTCGGCTACGAGCTCCTCCCAGAAAGCGTGTGGGATCGGCCAGGAGATCAGCCGGCGGTTCTCCTCGACCTCCTCGGGCCGGACCGCCCCCGGGACGATCGCCGCGACCCGATCGAGGCCGAGCGGGAAGCGGATCGCCGCCGCCTTCAAAGGGACCCCGTGGCGCGCACACACCGCTTCGATCCGCCGGACCCGCTCCAGGATCTCGGCCGGCGCGGGCTTGTAGTCGTAGCGCGCGCCGGGCACCGCGCCGGTGGCGAGGATCCCGGAATTGTAGGGCCCGCCCAGGAGGAACGAGAAACCCCTCGCGCGCGCGAGCGGCAACAGATCGTCGAGCCCACCCTGCTCGAGGAGCGTGTAGCGCCCGGCCAGGAGGAACACGTCCGGGTCGGCCTCGCGGGCGAGCCGCAGGCAGGGCTCGACCGCGTTCACCCCGAGCCCGATCGCTCGGATGGCACCCGCTGCCCGCAGCTCGTCCAGGACCTTCCAGCCGCCGTTCATGAGCTCGCGCAAGCGCTGCTCGAAGATCTCGGCGGTCGGGCACCACCAAGGATCGAGATCGTGGACGAAGGCGATGTCGATCCGCTCGAGGCCGAGCCTCTGGAGGCTGTCCTCGATCGACCGGCGCGTACCCGCGGCCGTGTAGTCGAAGCGCCAGCGCATCGGCAGGCCGCCGGCCCATTGGCCGCGGTCGATCGTGCGCGGATCGGCCGCCTCGAGGACCCGCCCGATCTTGGTCGAAAGCACGAAGGAGTCCCGCGGCTTGGAGCGCAGCACCTCGCCCATTCGCTGCTCGCTCAGCCCGTGGCCGTAGAGCGGGGCCGTGTCGAACAGGCGGATGCCGGCCTGCCAAGCGGCCTCGATGGTCGCCCAGGCGCGCGCGTCCGGGATCTTCTCGTAGAGATCGCCGAGCGGCGCCCCGCCCAGCCCGAGCACGGTCACCTCGAGGTCGGTCCGCCCGACCCGCCGCCGCGCCAGCTCTTCGGTCATCGCCGCCTCCCCTTTCGAGCCGGTCGGAAGGCTAGCCGAGCCGACGGCGAGCGGGGAGGCCGGATGGGGATCCGGCTGCCGCGCGCGGGACCGGTGGTTCAGAGGCGATAAACGGCCCGGGCAGTGCCGCGCCAGACGCGCTCGCGCGCGGCCGGGTCGAGGCCGGCCAGGACTTCGTCGAGGATCGCCACCCAGGTGGTGTAGAGGTGGGTGCGGGCACTCACCGGCCAGTCGCTCCCGTACATCACCCGCTCCGGGCCGAAGCATTCGAGCGCGTGCTCGAGGTAGGGGCGGAGCTCCTCGCGGCTCCAACGCGCCGGATCGGCTTCGGTGATCAGCCCCGAAAGCTTGCACACGACGTTCGGCCAGCGCGCGAGTTCGGCGAGCTCGGCCCGCCACGGGTCGAACCCGCCCGCCGCGACCGGCGGCTTGCCCAGATGGTCGAGGACGAAGCGGGTGTCGGGGCAGCGGCGGACGAGCTCGGTCGCCGGCCCGAGCTGGCCGCGCCCGGCCCGCAAGCAGAGCTCGAAGACCAGGCCGCGAGCCCCCACCCGCCGCACGCCCTCGACGAAATCGGCGGCGAGGCAGAAGGACGGATCGGGTTCGTCCTGGATCAGCCGACGGATGCCACGCAGCGCGGGCAGGGCCTGGAGCGCGTCGAGATCGGCCTCGACCGCGGCCCCGCGTTCGACCGGTGCGTGCGCGACGATCGCGCCGATCCGCGGATCGCGGTCGGCCAGAGCCTGGATGCGGCGGGCCTCCGCGAGATGGTGGCCCGGGTCCGCCGCGACCTCGACGAAGACCAGCTTCTCGATCGCGACCGCACCCGCCGCCCGATCGAGCTCGGCCAAGCCGTGCGGCCGGTCCAGCACGGGATCGCCGCGCATCCAGCCAAAGGGCAGGACCGTCGGGTCATAGAGGTGGACGTGCGCATCGACGACCGCGTGATCCGGCATCGTCCGCGCGCGCTCAGCTACGCTCGGAATGGACGACGAGCTCGAGCGGCGGCTGGTAGTAGAGCGTCACGCCGTTGTCGAAGGTGACGTAGGCGAAGCCGGTGACGTCCTCGCCCGCGGCGGTCACGTGACGGGGGGCCTCGCCCCGGGCGACCTCGCTCGCCTCGGTGAGGAGCGCGAGACGCCGGAGGTTCGAGTCGTTGAAGAGCACGATCTCGCCGTTGCTGTCCTGGACGAGATCGGCCAGCAGGAGGGTCACCGTTTCCTCGGCGGGATCGGCGATCGAACCTTCGAGGGTCGCCCCTTCGACGAACGGCCACTCGGCCGGCGCACCCTCGGCCGGCGCGCCCTCCGCACCCGACCGGCTCACCTTCGCAGCATCACTGATCATCGTCGCACCCGCTGACGGATCGGAAGGGGCAGCTCCCCGAGCGGCCCTGACGCACTCCCCGAAACCGGCGGCGCGTCGTTCGCGCCGTGGTGTCTAGCCGACTAACCTTACCGTGAGGTTAACACAAGCTCGCGCGGCCGGTGAGCGATCCCGGGAATTGGGCAATCGAGCCGGTGCGGTACCACCTTGTGCGCCGGCCGCCGCGCCCGGGCTCAATAGCCGACCCGCTCGATCATCCAGGCGGGGTGCGCGAAGGCCGCCAGGTGGATCTCCGGCGTGTAGTGCTTGAGGCCGGCCGGGACGCCCCGCCGCCGCAGCTCCTCGGCGGTGATGCGGCGGTGGGCCGGCTCGTCCGAGGCCCAGCCGAGCGCCATGTTGGCGCCGATGTAGGTCGGCACGGGTGCGAAGAAGTAGGTGACGTCGGCGAACCCGGCGCGGCGCTGGCGCTCCTGGGTGAAGACGAGCTCGTCGGGGTAGATCGCCGGGTTGCCGCACTGGGTGACCATGATGCCGCGCGGCCGCAGGAGCGCGCGGCAGGCGGTGTAGAACTCGGCGGTGAACAGGACCTCGCCCGGGCCACGGGGATCGGTCGAATCGACCACGATCACGTCGAACCGGTCCGGGCAGGCGCGCACGAAGGCGGCGCCGTCGGCGATCACGATGCGGGCGCGCGGATCGTCGTAGGCCCCGGCCGAGACGGTCGGCAGATAACGCCGGCAGAACTCGATCACACCCGCGTCGATCTCGACCTGGGTGATCCGCCGGATCGTCGGGTAGCGACAGGCCTCGCGCAGGCAGCCGCCGTCGCCGCCGCCGATGATCAGCATCTCCTCGACCCGGCCGTGGGCGAGCACGGCCGGATGGATCATCATCTCGTGGTAGACGAACTCGTCGGCGGTCGTGACCTGGACGACGCCGTCGAGCGCGAGCACCCGCCCCCAGCTCCAGGACTCGAAGACGATCAGGTCCTGCACGGCGGTCTTCTCGTGAAAGAGGACCTCCTTGACGCGAATCTTCTGCGCCCAGTTCGGCCAGAGCGTCTCCTCGAACCACTCCATCGCTGCGCACTCACCACGCCGTCGAGCACTTTCGACCGCCCCTAGCGCAGCCCGGGGCGGGCGTCGAGACGGCGGGCGCGGGCGCCGCCGGATCGTCGGGCGTCGGTCGGCCGAAAAAAGCGCCGGGACGGTCGCCCGCCCCGGCGATGGTCGACGATGCTTCCGCGATCCGGCTCGCGGCCGATCGCGAACGCGCGCACGCGCCTTGTCGCAGCGGATGCGAAAGGGAGCGTGAAACCGCCCGCCCGGTCCTCGGGTGACACGCGTGAATTCGTCGTGAATAATCTATTTCTGAAAGGATCGAAACCGAAGGCCTCGAGCCCGATGCAAGCCGACGACACCCCACACGCTAGCTCCGAGCCCTCGCCCGCGAGCGCCGCCCCCACCGCACCGGGCCGCTGGCGGCTCGAACTGCTCGGCGGCTGCCGCCTGCTCGGACCCGACGGCACCGACCGCACGCCCAAGGGCCGAAAAACCCGAGGCCTCTTGGCCGCCCTGGCGCTCGCCGAGGGCCAGCCGGTCGGTCGCGAGCGGCTCGCCGGCCTGTTCTGGGCCGAACGCGCCGAGGAGCAGGCGCGCGCCAGCCTCCGCCAGGCCCTGCGCGAGCTGCGGCGCTCTCTGCCGGAGCCCGAGCTGTTGCGGATCGCGCACGATCGCGTGGCGTTGGATGTCGGCCGCATCGAGGTCGACGCATTGCGGCTCGCCGCCCGCGCGGCCGCGCCGAGCAGCGAAGTCGGACCCGGGGAGCCGCCCCCGGGCGAGCTGCTCGAAGGTCTGGACGGGCTCGGCGGGCCGTTCGACGCTTGGCTTACCGCCCAGCGGGCCCGCTGGCGGAGCGTCGCCCTCGAGGCGCTGGAGCGGGGGCTCGAGGCGGCCGCCGACCCCTGCGAGCAGGCGACACTCGCCGGCCGCATCCTGGCCCTCGAGCCGGCCCACGAGCCGGCACACCGGGCCCTCATGCTGCTGCACGCCCGGCGCGGCGACACGGCCGCGGCGATTCGCCAGTACGAGGCGTGCCGGGAGGCCCTCCACCGACTGCTCGACGCGCGGCCGAGCGAGTCGACCCAGCGGCTTCTGGCCCGGATCCGAGCGGGCGCGGTGGCGGAACCGGAGCCGACCCGGACCGCGGCGGACGAGGCGGTCGTGGAAGGCGCCTCGCTCGTGGTCTTACCCTTTCGCGAGCAGGGCGGTCCGGGCGGTCTGCCCCCGCTCGGTGAGGGCCTCGCCGAGGAGATCTCGGCGGCCCTCGCCCGGTTCCGCTGGATCTTCGTGCTGGCGCCGAGCTCGGCCGCGGTGCTGGCCCGCGAGCTGGCCGACCCCTCGGCGATCGCCCGCCGCCTCGGGGCGCGCTACCTCGTCTACGGCCGGGTCGCCCACGAAGACGGCGCGCTTCGTCTGCGCGTCGAGCTGGTCGAGACGGCGACCGCCCGGCTGCTCTGGACCGACCACGAAATCCTCGGCGCGGGAGCACTCGGGGAGGTGTCGAGCGGGCTCGCCGAGGCGATCGCCGCGCGGGTCGCGCGCGAGCTCGTGGTCCGCGAGAGCAGCCGAGCCGATGCGCCCGCGAGTGCGCGCGGCGAAGCCCACCTCCTGGTCTTGCGCGCCGTCCGGCTGGTCTACGCGCTCGACGTGCCGCAGCTGGTCGAGGCGACCCGGTTCCTGCGCCGGGCGCTCGAGATCGATCCGAACCTCGCGCTCGCCCACGCCTGGCTCGCGACCGTGCAATTGTTGCGGGCAGGCTATCCCTGGCGGGCCGGCCACGGCGAGTTGATCGCCGAGGTCGCGGCGGCGGCGAGCCGAGCGATCGAACTCGACCCCTTGGAGCCCCTGGCGCTCTGCACCTTCGCCCAGACCCGAGCCCTCGCCCGCGACCTCGATCATGCGCTCTGGCTCACCGAGCGGGCGATCGCCCTCAACCCCGCCCTGCCGATGGCCTGGGCGCGCCACGCCTTGGTCCGCTGCTACCGGGGCGAGCCCGAGGCCGCGCTCGAGGCGATGGCCCGCTACCGCCGGCTGTCGCCGTTCGACCCGCTGCAGAGCCTGTTCGGCCGGGCCGAGGTCTTCGCCCACCTCTTGGCCGAGCGGTTCGAGGCGGCAGTCGCCGCGGCGCGCCCGCTGATCGCCCGCAAGCCCATCCTGCTCGGCGCCTATCTGCCGATGCTCGCGGCCCTCGGCCATCTCGGCCGGCGTGAGCAGGCGGCCCACGCCCTCGCCGACATCTATCGGATCGAGCCGGGCTTCTCGCTCGAGGCGTTCGTCCGACATTATCCCCTCCGCCGGCCGCGCGACCTCGAGCTCTACGCCGAGGGATTGCGGCGGGCCGGGCTGCGCGAGCGGACCGGCTGAGGCCCTTCGCGGGAACGCGCGGAGCCTGTGCGCTCGACCGTCGTGCTTGCCCGGCGGGCGCGCCGGCCCCACATGGAGGGCGTCGGTCGGCGCCGGCGGGAGGGGTGGATGGTCTTCGGCTTTTGGGAGGCGCTCCTGATCCTCGGAATCGTCGTGGTGATCTTCGGCGCCGGCAAGCTGCCCACCGTGATGGGTGACCTGGCCAAGGGGATCAAGACCTTCAAGGCCGGGCTCAAGGACGAGGAGACGCCGGCCGGCTCGCCCTCGGCCGGCGAGCCCGGCAAGCTTCCCCCGCCCGGCGGCGAGCCACCCAAGCCGGCCTGAACGGGGCGCGGCGGGCCGCCGCATCCGGGGCCCCGGCGGCGGTCGGTGCCCGGTTCGGGAGCGGTCAGCGGCGGGCGCGGAAGAAGGCGCGCAGCAGCTCCCCCGCCGCCCGCTCGCCGATCCCGCCATAGACTTCGGGGCGATGGTGGCAGACCGGGCTCGCGAACAGGCGGGGTCCGTGCTCGACCGCGCCGGTCTTCGGATCCGCGGCACCGAAATAGAGCCGGCGGATGCGGGCGAGGGCCACCGCGTAGGCGCACATCGGGCAAGGCTCGAGGGTGACCCAGAGGTCGCAGCCCAAGAGCCGCGGCACACCGAGCCGCCGGGCGGCGGCGCGCAGCACGAGGATCTCGGCGTGCGCGGTCGGATCGGCGAGCTCTTCGACGCGGTTGCCGTCGGCGGCCAGGATCTCGCCGTCGGGCCCGGTCACCACAGCGCCGACCGGGACTTCGCCGCGCCGTGCGGCAGCCTCGGCCTCGGCCAAGGCGCGGTCCATCGGGCTTTCCGGCACCGCGTCAAGAGCCGGGCTCGAAGGCCACGCGGAAGCTGCGCGCGGCGAGCGGCGGATCGAGCATCTTGGCCTCGAACCGCACGACACCGTTGCCGGCCACGGTCGGCTGGGCGGCGCGGAAGAGAGCCGAGTCGAGCTCGCGCCCTTCGGCGTCGAGCAAGGCCACGCGCACCGGCGGAACGGGCCGCTCCGAGCGGGTCAGATTGTGGACCTCGCCTTCGACCACGAAGATGGTGACGCCGTGCTCTTCCAGCCGTCGCGCCGTGAGCCCGCGCAGCTCGAGGCCGAGCCGCGCCGTGACCGGTAAACCGAGCCGGTCGTAGATGGCGAGGGTCTGCGGGAAGGCCGCGACCACCTCGTTGCGGCCGACCACGAGACCCGCGAGGACCAACAAGATGAGAACCACGACGAGCCAACCGGCGATCGCTACACCCCGACCGGAGGGCGGCTGGCCGAGCGGTGGCGCGGCGGCCAGAGGTGGCGGCTGGTCGACCCCCCTGGCTTCGGGCGTCCCACCCTCGACGAGGGAGAGAGCCGCCGTTCGTTCGGCTCGACTCCGTTCCGCCATCGCCGAGGGCTCCGTCGCGGGCGGGCCGTTCGCCGGCTCGGGCTCGGGCCGGACCAGCCAGCGATGGCCGCAGGCCGAGCAGCGCACCCGCCGCCCCTCCGGTCCCAGCCGCGCCGGATCGACCCGGAAGCGCGCGCCACAGCCCGGGCAGGTCACGATCATGGCTCGGCCCGAACGACAGGAGGGCGGGGGCTTCTTGCCGAATGGTTGGTTACCAGTGGACGAAATTCGCCCGATCTGCAATAGGGGGAGAGCATGTCGGCCGGGTCGGACACGAGGGTGGACGGGGACCGGAGCGGGCAGGCCATCCTGCAGCTGCACGGGGTCGGCATGCGCTACGGCTCCGGCGACGAAGTCCTACGCGACATCGATCTTACGATCAACGCCGGCACCTTTCACTATCTCGTCGGCCCGAGCGGGGCCGGGAAGACCTCGCTCCTGCGCCTGATGAGCCTCTCGGCCGCGCCCTCGCGCGGCAATGTGGTGCTGTTCGGCCGCGACGTGGCGCTCGTCGAGCGTGACGAGCTCGGCCGGTTGCGCCGGCGGATCGGCGTGGTGTTCCAGGATTTCCGGCTCTTGGACCATTTGAGCGCGTTCGACAACGTGGCCTTGCCGCTGCGGATCGGCGGCGCCGACGAGGAGCAGATCTCGAGCTACGTCTCGCAGATGCTCGGCTGGCTCGGGCTCGCCGAGCGGATGGAGGCGAAGCCCGCGCAGCTTTCGATGGGCCAGCGCCAGCTCGTCACGGTGGCCCGCGCGGTGGTCACCAAGCCCGATTTGTTGCTCGCCGACGAGCCCACGAGCAACGTCGAGCCGGCCCGGGTCGAGCGGCTCATGTTCCTGTTCAGCGAGCTGCACCGGCTCGGCACCGCGGTGGTCCTCGCCACCCACTCGCGCGAGCTGATCCGCCGCTGGCCCTTCCCCGTGCTGCACCTGGAGCGCGGCCGGTTGATCCGCCCGGTGCCGGCCGACCGGACGGCGGCGGAGTGAGGACCGTGGGCGGCGAGGCACTCGACCTGCCGCTCGACGACACGCCGGCGAGCCGCTTCCTCGCCTGGCTGATCGGCGGCCTCGTCTTCCTCGCGGTGCTCGCCTGCGCCGTCGCGGTCCTCGCGCAGGGCGCCGTCGATCGGCTGGCCGAGCGGCCGCGGATCCTCACCGTCGCCTTGCCGGCGGTCGACGATCCGGCGGAGGGCGAGGCCGAGCTCGCCCGGGTGCGCGCCGCCCTCGAGGCGTTGCCGGGCGTCGCCTGGACCGCGCTCGTCTCGCAGGAGGAACTCGACAAGCTGGTCGAGCCGTGGATCGGCCGCGCCTCGGCCGAAGCGCGGGCCGAGCTGATCCTGCCGCGGCTCGTCGACGTCCGTTTCCAGCCGGGGGTGGTGCCCGACCTCGAGGAGGTGACGCGGCGCGTGCGGGCGATCGCCCCCGCTGCCATGGTCGACGAGACGAGCCCGAGCGGTGGGGCACTCGAGGAGGTGGCGCGCCGCTTGCGCTGGATCGGCGGCGGCGCCGGCCTGCTCGTGCTCGCCGTCCTGGTCGTGGTGGTGGTGCTCGTGACCCGGGCGAGCCTCGACCTGCACGACGAGACCGTGGATCTGCTGCGGCTCTTGGGTGCACCCGACCGCTACGTCGCCCGCCAGTTCGAGCTCCACGCCATGGCGAGTGCCCTGCGCGGCGGCAGCGTCGGCTTCGCGCTCGCGCTCGGAACGATCCTCGGCCTCGTCCACCTGCCGGCGCTCTGGGGCACCCGCTTGGTCCCGATCGTCCCGCGGCCGCTCGATTGGATCCTGCTCGCCATGGTCCCGGTCGTCGCCGCCCTGCTCATCACCCTCTCGGCCCGCTTGGCCGCGACGCACGGGCTCGCCCGGCTGCGCTGAGCGCGGCTTGCCGGATCCCCGGCTGCCCGCTTGGATGGCGAGAGCGGACGGCGGGGGAACGGGGCTTGCGCGGGGAAGCGATCGTCTGGCTGCGCTCGGCGGCCTTCAACCTCGCCTTCTTCCTCTTCACGGCGATCGCCGCGGTCGCCGGACTGGCGGCGCTCCCGTTCCTCTCCGCGCACGCGGTCCGCCTCTACGCGCGGACCTGGATGCGCGGGGTGCTCGCGCTGTTGCGCGGGATCGTCGGGCTCGAGGTCGAAGTCCGCGGGCTCGAGCGGCTCCCCGAAGGTCCCGTGATCTTCGCGGCCAAGCACCAATCGGCACTCGACACGCTCGTCTTCCACACGATCCGCACCGACGTGATCTACGGGCTCAAGCGCGAATTGCGCTGGATCCCGCTCTTCGCGTCCTACCTCGCCCGCTCGGGCTGCATCTTCGTCGACCGCGGCGGGGCCGCCACCGCCTTGAAATCGCTCGTGCGCGGCGCCCGCGAGGCGGCCCGCAGCGGCTGCTCGATCGTGATCTTCCCGGAAGGGACCCGCAAGCCGCCCGGCGCGCCGCCCGATTACAAGTCGGGCGTGGCGGCACTCTACGGCGCGCTAGCCGTGCCGGTCGTCCCCGTCGCCTTGAACACCGGCCTCTTCTGGCCGCGCCGTTCGTTCCTCAAGCGTTCGGGCCGGGCGGTGGTCGAGCTCCTCGAGCCGATCCCGCCGGGCCTCGACCGGCGCCGCTTCATGGCGCTCCTCGAGGAGCGGATCGAGGCCCGCCAGCGGGTCCTCGAGGCTCCGGGCTCAGCCCGGGGCGCGCATCCCGTGATAGGCGCGGTGCCAGGCGACGAACCGCGGTAGACCCTCCTCGATCGGGGTGGTCGGTCGCCAGCCCAGATCGCGGGTCGTGGCCTCGATGTCGGCGAAGGTCTCGACCACGTCGCCCGGCTGCATGGGCGCCAGGCGGATCTCCGCCTTCTTGCCGATCGCGGCTTCCAGCACCGCCACGAACCGGCGCAGCTCGACCGGCTCGTGGTGGCCGAGATTGTAGAGCCGGTGCGGCGGCCGGCCGGGTTCGGCCGGAGGCGGCCGGTCGAGTGCCCGCAACACGCCGTCCACGACGTCGCCGATCCAGGTGAAATCGCGCCGCATCCGGCCTTCGTTGAAGAGGGTGATCGGACGGCCGGCGGTGATCGCATCGGTGAAGCCGTAATAGGCCATGTCCGGCCGCCCCCAGGGGCCGTAGACGGTGAAGAAGCGCAGCCCGGTCTGCGGGATGCCGTAGAGACGGGCATAGACCTGGGAGAGGATCTCGTCCGACCGCTTGGTCGCGGCGTAGAGCGAGACCGGCTGGTCGACCCGGTCCTCGACCGAGAACGGGACCTTCTCGTTGGCCCCGTAGACCGAACTCGAGCTCGCATAGACGAGGTGCTCGAGTTTCGGCAGATGGTGTCGACAGATCTCGAGGACGACCATGTGGCCGAGGAGGTTCGAGCGGACATAGTCCATCGGCCGCTCGATGCTGAAGCGGACGCCGGCTTGGGCGGCGAGATGCACGACCGCACGGATCTCGTCGGCGTGCGCGCGGGCGAAGGCCACGACCTCGGCCTCCTCGGCGAGGTCGAGGCGGGTGAAGCGGAAGCCCGCGTGGCGCTCGAGCTCGCCGAGCCGGGCCCGCTTCAGAGCCGGATCGTAGTAGCTGTTGAGGTTGTCGACGCCGAGCACGGTCTCCCCGCGCTCGAGGAGTGCGGCCGCGACGTGCATGCCGATGAAACCCGCGGCCCCGGTCACGAGCACGGCCACGGACGGTGCTCCCCGGCTCAGCGCTGGTCGGCGGCGACCCGGACCTTGACCATGCGGTCGAGCTGGGCCGGCCGGCGCGGCTCGGTGCGGGCGATCTTGTCGACGAACTCCATGCCCTCGATCACCCGACCCCAGACGGTGTACTGCCCGTTCAGATGCGGCGCCGGGGCGAACATGATGAAGAACTGGCTGTCGGCGCTGTTCGGGTCCGGGGTCCGCGCCATGCCGACCACGCCCCGCTCGAACGGCACCTTCGAGAACTCGGCCGGGAGCCTGCCGCGGCCCGAGCCGCCCGTGCCGGTCCCGGTCGGATCACCGGTCTGGGCCATGAAGCCCTCGATCACGCGGTGAAAGACGATTCCGTCGTAGAACCCGTCGCGGGCGAGCTCCTTGATCCGCGCGACGTGCTTCGGCGCGATCTCGGGCAGCATCTCGATCACCACCCGCCCGCCGGTCGAAAGGTCGATCAGGAGCGTGTTCTCGGGATCGGCGGCACCGGCCGGCTCGACGGCGGCGAAACAGGCCGCGGCGGCGAGGCCGAGGCGGGCGAGGCGGGAGCGCATGGGGCAGGTCCTTCGGGTGGAGACGACCTCGTGGAACCTAGCGCATCGCGCGCCCGTGGGCAAAGCCGCCGCCCCCTTGACGCATTTGTCTTATTGTCGGAACAATGTGCCATGAGCAACGGGGAGGCAGATCGATCCGCACTCGGCCCGGCGCGGCGGCCCGCCGAGCTCGCCGCACGCTCGCCCATGCCGCTCTGGCATCGCGTCTACTTGGTCCTTCGCGGACGGATCGAAGCCGGCCTCTACGAGCCGGACGGCCGGCTCCCGAGCGAGCACGAGATCGTCGCCGAGTTCGGTGTGGCGCGCGTGACGGCACGCCGGGCGCTCGCCGAACTCGAGGCCGAGGGGTGGATCGAGCGGGCACCGGGGCGCGGCACGCGGCTGCGCCCGAAGGCCGGCGTGCGCGAGGTCCACGCCACCCTCGAGGGGCTGTTCGAGAACCTCCTGGCGATGGGCCTCGAAACCCGGGTTCGCCTGCTCGCCTGTGAAGAGCGGCCGGCGCCGCCGGCGATCGCCCGCGCGGCCGGGGTCCCGGCCGGCACGCCCATGCTCTACGCTCTGCGCGTGCGCTCCTCGGAGGCGGGGCCGTTCTCGCACCTCGAGACCTGGGTCCCGGCGGAGATCGGTGCTCGGATCGGCCGGGAGGCGCTCGCCACGACTCCGCTCCTCGTCCTCCTCGAACGGGCCGGCGTGCGCGTCGCGCGCGCAGACCAGACGGTGAGCGCCCGGCTCGCCGAGCCGCAGGTCGCTCCGCTGCTCGAGGTCCCGGTGGGCGCGCCCCTGCTCGAGATCACCCGGCTCGTGTTCGACGAGACCGACCGCATGGTCGAGCACATCACCGGGCTCTACCGACCCGATCGCTACCGGTTGCGCATGGCCCTGGATCGCGCCCGGGCCGACGGCACACGGACCTGGGTGCCGCGGCGCGGTCCGGAGCCCGTTCCCGACCCGTCGACCGTGGGTCCGCGAAAGGAGACCGTCCCGTGAACCGAATTGCGACCGTTTCCCGACCGCGTTCCTCGCGCCTGTCGCGCCGCCACTTGCTCGCGGCTACCGCAGGCGGCGTCGCCGCGCTCGCCACGCCGGTCCCGCTGCGGGCCCAGCCGGCGCCGATCAAGATCGGCCTGTTGCATCCGGTCACCGGCTTCCTCGCCTTCTCCGGCCAGCAATGCCGGGAAGGCGCCCTCATGGCGATCGAAGCGATCAACGCCGCGGGCGGGATCCGGTCGCTCGGCGGCGCCAAGCTCGAGCCCGTGCTCGGCGATGCGCAATCCAAGCCCGAGGTCGGCGCGGCCGAGGTGGAGAAGATGAACGAGGCCGGTGTGGCCGCGATCATCGGCGCGTTCTCGAGCGCGATCAGCCTGGCCACGACCCAGAGTGCGGCGCGCTACGGTATCCCCCACATCGTCGACGTCGGTGTCTCCGATCAGATCGTGCAGCGCGGGCTCGCCAACACCTTCCGCTTCTGCCCGGGCTACGGGCTGATCGCCCAGATCGCGATCGACAATCTCGTGGCGCTCAACGACGCCGCCGGCAAACCCGCCCGCACGGTGGCGATCGTCCACGAGGAGAGCCTGTTCGGCACCGGCACCGCGCAGCTCTTGCAGAAGGAGCTGCCGGCGCGCGGCTTCGAGGTGGTCGAGGTCGCCAAGCACGCCAACCCGACCCGCGACTTCACCAACGTCGTCCTCAAGCTCAAGGCGCTGGCTCCGGACATCGTCATCCCGGCCAACTACTACAACGAATACGTCCTGCTCGCCCGGACCATGCGGCAGCAGGGGGTCCGGCCCAAGGCGATCTATTCGGTCCTCGGCGGGGCCGCCTCGAGCTTCAAGTTCGTCAAGGAGTTCCCGGACGACGCCGCGTACATCATGGACTGCAACCACTGGTACGATCCGCGCAAGGCCGAGGCCCTGGAGCTGCGGCGCAAGGTCGAAGCCAGGGGTCTCTTCTACACCTACGAGGTCTTCTTGGCGCACGAGGCGGTGCGGCTCCTCGCCGACGCCCTCGAACGGGCCGGCTCGGCGAGCCGCGAGCGGATCGTCGAGGCGCTCGCGACGAGCCGGTGGGACGGTCACTTCATGCCCTACGGCCCGACCCGCTTCGTCAACGGACAGAACGAGGGGGCGCGGCCGGTCAACACCCAGGTGCTGAACGGCACGATCGAGGTGATCTTCCCGGCCGAGTTCGCTTCGGCTCGGCCGGTCTTCCCGATGCCCCGGGCCTGAGTCCGGAGCTCGCGCGCGGCGACCGGCGGTCCCTCCCCCGCCGGTCGCCGTCCCGCCCCGACCCCGATGCTCGAACCCTCGATCCTCACGGCCTCGCTCGTCCACGGCCTCGCCAACGGCGCGGTCTACGCGCTCGTGGCGTTGGGACTGAGCCTCGTCTACGGGGTGCTGCACATCATCAACTTCGCCCACGGCGCGTTGTTGATGGCGGCACTTTACGCCGTCTACTTCCTCGTCGATCGGGCCGGCCTCGATCCTTATGCGGCGATCCCGATCCTGGTCCCGGCGGCCGGCGCGGCCGGCTATGTCCTCCATCGCTGGGTGGTCGCGAAGGCGAGCCGGGGGCGGGAGGAGGCGGTGCTGCTGGTCACGCTCGGCATCGCGCTCGTCCTCGAGAACCTGGCGCTCGCCCTGTTCCGCTCCGACACCAGGACGATCGAGACGGGCTGGGCCTTCGCGATGGTCGCGGTGGGGCCGGCACTTTTGCCGGCGGCCAAGCTCGCGGCCGCCGCGGGCGCGCTCGTCGCCGTGGCGCTGCTCTGGGCTCTCGTCCGCGCGACCGATCTCGGCCGGGCGATCCGCGCCGTGGCCAAGGATCGCGAAGCCGCCCGGCTCGTCGGGATCGACGTCGAGCACGTCTTCGCCCTCGCCTTCGCAATCGGCACGGCCACGCTCGGCGCAGCCGCCTGTCTCCTCTTGCCCACCTATTACGTCTCGCCGCAGGTCGGCCACGGCTTCGTGCTGATCGCCTTCACGATCGTCGTGCTCGGCGGGATGGGCAGCTTCTGGGGGGCGTTCTGGGGCGGGCTTTTGATCGGCGTGGTCGAGAGCCTGGGCGGGCTCTTCTTGGGCGAGAGCCTGGGCCAGATCGGCATCTTCGCGATCTTCATCGCGACCCTCTTGCTCCGGCCCACCGGCCTCTTCGGCCGAGCGGTTTGAGCCGCGATGCGCCCGCTCGCGCCGATCGGCCTCTTCGCCCTCCTCGCCCTGCCGCTCCCTTGGCTCACGGGCTCGGGCACGGTGCTCAACCTCGCCACCATGGTCTTGATGCTCGCCACACTCGGCCAGGCCTGGAACCTCCTGGGCGGCATGGCCGGCCAGTTCTCCTTCGGCCACGCCGCGTTCTTCGGGACCGGCGCTTATGCCACCGCGATCGTGCAGATCCGCCTCGGGCTCGACGCCTGGACGGGCTTCGCCGCGGCGGTGGTCGCGGCGGTCGCGATGGGGGCGCTCGTCGGCTTCGCGAGCTTCCGCTTCCGCTTGCGCGGCTCCTACTTCGCCCTCGTCACGCTGGCTTTCGCCGAAGTGGCGCGCATCCTCGCCAACAGCCTCGAGGTCACGGGCGCCGGTGTGGGCCTCCTCCTCCCGCTCGCCCCCGGCCTCGACCGGCTGCAGTTCGCCGACAAGGCGGGCTATTACTGGTTCGCCCTCGTCCTTTGCACCGCGGGTCTCCTGATCGCGGCACGGATCCGGGACACGCGGCTCGGGGCCCGCCTCGCCGCGGTCCGCGAGAACGAGGAAGCCGCCCGGGCCCTGGGTGTGGTCGCCTTCGCCGTGAAGATGCAGGCGATCGTCTGGTCGGCCGGGCTCGCCGGTGCGGTGGGCGCCTTCTACACCCAACTCTTCCTCTATCTCGACCCGCACATCGCCTTCGGTCCCCAGGTCTCGGTCGAAGCCTTGCTCGGGCCGATCGTGGGCGGGACGGGCTCGATCTGGGGACCGCTCCTGGGTGCCGCGGTGCTCCAGCTCCTGGGCGAGGTCACCCGGGCGCTCACCGGCGGTGTCACGGGCGCCAACCTCGTGGCCTACGGCATCGTGCTCGTGCTCATCGTCCGCTTCTTCCCGGACGGCATGATCGGCCTCGGCCGGCCGCGCGCCCTGGACGCCCGGGGGGTGAGCGGCTGATGCGGCTCGAGGTCGAAGGGATCACCGTCCGCTTCGGCGGGCTCACGGCCCTCGCCGACGTCGCGCTCACGGTCGAGCCCGGCGAGATCGCTGCCGTGATCGGCCCCAACGGCGCCGGCAAGACGACCCTCTTCGCGGTGATCTCCGGCTTTCTCCGGCCGCAAGCCGGCCGCGTCCGGTTCGCCGGGCAGGACGTGACGGGCATGCCTCCCGAGCGGCTGTGCGCCCTCGGCCTCGTGCGCACCTTCCAGGTGACGCGGCCCTTCGCCGGCCTCACCGTGCGCGAGAACATCGCGGTCGCCGCGCACCTGCGCCACCGCAGCCGGTCGGAGGCGCTCGCACTCGCCGGCCGGGTCGCCGAGCGGGTCCACCTCGCCGATCGGCTCGACCGGCCCGCAGCCGAACTCACGCTCGCCGGGCGCAAGCGGCTCGAGCTCGCACGCGCCCTTGCGACCGAGCCGCGCCTTCTCCTCCTCGATGAGGTGCTGGCCGGCCTCAACCCCGCCGAGATCGCCGAGATGGAACCCGTGATCCGTGGCCTGCGCGAGGACGGGATCACCGTGCTCTTGATCGAGCACGTCATGCAGGCGGTGATGCGCCTTTCCGATCGGGTCTGGGTGCTCGTGGGCGGGCGGATCGTCGCCTCGGGGCCTCCCGCCGCGGTGGTCCGCGATCCGGCCGTGATCGAAGCCTATCTCGGCCCCGGCGCGGCCGAGCGACTGGAGCGCGAAGGTGCCCTTGCTGGCGGTGCGTGAGCTCGCCGCCGGCTACGGGCCGGTCGAGGTGCTGCGCGGGGTCGACCTCGAGGTCGGCGCAGGCGAGATCGTCGCCCTCTTGGGCCCGAACGGTGCCGGCAAGACGACCTTGAACCGCGTCGCGAGCGGCCTTCTGCGGCCGCGCGCGGGCGAAGTCTCGTTCGACGGACAGCAGGTGAGCCGGCTCGCACCGCAGGCGATCGTCGAAGCCGGCCTCGTCCAGGTTCCCGAGGGCCGCCGCGTGTTCCCCGATCTCTCGGTCCACGAGAACCTGCTGCTCGGGGCCTACCGCCGCGGGCGGGCGCGGCGTGCGGCCAACCTCGAGCGGGTGTACGGGCTCTTCCCGCGGCTCGCCGAACGGCGCCGCCAGGCGGCCGGCACGCTCTCGGGCGGTGAGCAGCAGATGCTCGCCATCGGCCGCGCGTTGATGGCCGAGCCGCGGCTGTTGATCCTCGACGAGCCGTCGCTCGGCCTCGCCCCGCTCGTGGTCGAGCAAGTCTTGACCCTCTTGGTCGAGCTCAACCGGGCGGGGCTCGCGATGCTGCTCGTCGAGCAGAACGTCGTCCAGTCGCTCGCGATCGCACGGCGCGCCTACGTCCTCGAGCAGGGCCGGATCGTCGCCGAGGGCCCCTCGGCAAGCCTTCTCGCCGACGAGCGGCTGCGCCGGGCTTATCTGGGATTGTGAGCCGATGGCCGAAACCTTGGCGCAAAAGATCGTCGCGCGCGCCGCGGGCCGCTCCTCGGTCGAGCCGGGCGAGCTCGTGACCTGCCGGGTCGACCTCGCGATGCTGCACGATTCGGGCGGGCCGCGCCGGGTCGCCCCGATCCTCGAACGGCTCGGCGTCGGTTTGTGGGACCCGAGCCGGGTCGTGCTCGTCTCCGACCATTACGTGCCCGCGGTCGACCCCGAGAGCGCCCGGATCCTCGATCTCACCCGCCGCTGGGGGCGCGCCCACGAGGTCGCCCGGCATTACGACATGCTCGGGATCTGCCATGTCGTCCTGGCCGAGCACGGCCACGTCCGGCCCGGGATGTTCGTGGTCGGCGGTGACAGCCACACGCCCACAGCGGGGGCATTCGGGGCGTTCGCCATGGGGGTCGGGGCGAGCGAGATGGCAGCCGTCCTCGCCACCGGCGAGATCTGGCTCGAGGTCCCCGAGACGCTGCGGATCCTCCTCGATGGCCGTCCCGGCCCGGGGGTCGTGGCCAAGGACGTGCTGCTCGCCCTCTGCCGGATGATCGGGCTGGGCGGGGCCGGCTACCGGGCGATCGAATATGGCGGCGAGGGGCTCGCGGGCTTCGCGATGGAGGAGCGGATGACGCTCGCCAACATGGCAGCCGAGCTCGGCGGGATCACGGGCCTCGTCCCACCGGACCGTCGCACCCTCGCCTGGCTCGAGCGGGCCGGCGTGTCGCTCGACGAGGCCGAACTCACGCGCTGGCGGAGCGACCCCGACGCGCCGGTCGCGGCCACCCTCCGCCTCGAGCTCGACCGGCTCGCCCCGCAGGTCGCGGCACCGCACAGTCCGGCCAACGCGGCACCGGTCGACGAGGTCGAGCCCGTGCCGATCGACCAAGCCTACATCGGTGCCTGTACGGGTGCGAAGCTCGTCGATCTCCACATGGCCGCTTCGGTCCTGCGCGGGCGGAAAGTGGCGGCCGGAACCCGGCTCCTCGTCGCGCCGGCTTCGGCCCGGGTGTGGCGCGAGGCGGCGGCCGACGGCACGCTCGCCACGCTCACCGAGGCGGGTGCGGTCATGCTGCCCTCGGGTTGCGGGGCTTGCGCCGGCTACGGCGCCGGCGTCTTGGCCGAGGGCGAGGTCTGCATCGCCTCGACCGCGCGCAACTTCAAAGGCCGGATGGGGGCGCCGAGTTCGCGCGTCTACCTCGCTTCTCCGCTCACCGTCGCGGCGAGCGCGGTCGCGGGCCGGATCGCCGATCCGCGGCCCTTGCTCGCCGAACGGCGGGACCCGGAGCCGATCGGCGAGGAGGCGGCCCGTGTCGGCTGAGCTCGAGGGGCGCGCCTTCCTCGTGGGCGACGATGTCGACACCGATCTGCTCGCCCCCGGAGCCTACATGAAGGCCCCGATCGAGGAGCTCGCCCGACATTGCCTCGAAGCCCTCGACCCCGACTTCGCGCGCAGCGTACAGCCCGGCGACATCCTTCTGGCCGGCCGCAATTTCGGGACGGGCTCCTCGCGCGAGCAGGCGGCACAAGCCCTTTCCCTCCTCGGCATCCGGGCCGTCGTCGCCCGCTCCTTCGCCGGGATCTTCTACCGGAACGCGCTCAATCTCGGCCTCCTCGCCGTGGTCTGCCCCGAATGGGACGGGATCGCACGCTTCGATCGCGTCCGCGTCGATCCGCGCGCGGGCCGGCTCGTCCACCTCGCCTCCGGACGCAGCTTCGCCTGCCGACCGATCCCGCCGCACCTCCTCGAGATGGTCGAAAGCGGTGGCATCGTGCCCTGGCTCGAGCGGCGGCTCGCGGCGAGGCGCGCGGAGGGTGCCCGATGAGCGGGCTCGCCGCGCGTCTGCGACGTCGGCCGATCCTGCTCGCGCCGGGCGTCTTCGACGGGCTCTCGGCGGCCCTCGCCGAGGCCGCGGGCTTCGAAGCGCTCTATCTCTCGGGCGCGAGCCTCGCCTACACCCGCCTCGGCATGCCCGATGTGGGGCTCGTCACGCAGAGCGAGCTCGTGGACGCGCTCGCTCGGATCCGCGAGCGGACCGAACTCCCGATCCTGGTCGACGCGGACACGGGCTTCGGCAACGCGCTCAACGTCCAGCGCACGATCCGGCTGCTCGAGCGCACGGGTGCTTCCGCCGTCCAGATCGAGGATCAGGTGACGCCCAAACGGTGCGGCCACCTCGCCGGCAAGAGCCTGATCTCGACGGCCGAGATGGTCGGCAAGATCCGCGCCGCGCTGGATGCGCGGAAGAGTCCGGAGTTCTTGATCGTGGCGCGCACCGACGCGATCGCCGTCGAAGGCTTCGAGCGCGCGCTCGAGCGGGCGCGCGCCTACGCCGAAGCGGGTGCCGATCTGCTCTTCGTCGAAGCCCCACGCTCGCTCGAAGAGCTCGCCGCCGTGCCGCAGCGGCTCGCCGGCGGTCCGCCGCTCGTGGCCAACATCGTCGAAGGCGGCAGCACACCCGCGCTCGATGCCGCGGCGCTCGAAAGACTGGGCTACGCGGTCGTGATCTTCCCGGGCGGGCTCGTCCGCGCCCTCGCCAAGACCGCCCAAGAATTCTTCCGGTGCCTCGGGGCGCACGGCACGACCGCTCCCTTCCGCGAGCGGATGCTCGATTTCCCGGGCCTCAACGCGCTCTTGGGGACCGAGGCGCTGCTCGCGCGCGCGCGACGGTACGACCCCGGAAACGGAGAGGGCGATCGATGCTCGACCCCGTGACGCTCGCGGTGCTCCAGGGCCGCCTCGAGCAGATCGCCGACGAGATGGACGCGCTCCTCTTCCGCAGCGCCTTCAACCCGATCATCGCCGAGGCGCACGACGCGGCGCACGGCCTTTACGACGCCACGACCGGCGCGACCCTCGTCCAGGGCAAATCCGGGCTCCCGATCTTCGTGGCCGCCATGGCGTTCGCCGTGAAGGCGGTGATCGACCGGGTCGCGAAAGAGGGCGGGCCCCGGGAAGGGGACGTGTTCGTCTTCAACGATCCGTACGAGGGCGGCACGCACCTCTCCGACTTCAAGCTCGTCCGGCCGTTCTTCCGCGACGGTCGGCTCTTCTGCTGGCTCGCCTCGGTCGCCCACTGGCACGATGTGGGCGGCGCCGTGCCCGGCAACTACAACCCCTCGGCCAGCGAATGTTTCCAGGAGGGCTTCCTCGTCCCGCCGCTGCCGCTCGTCGAGGGCGGCCGTCTGCGGCGCGAGATCGTCGAGCTCTTGGCCGCCAACAGCCGGTTGCCGGTCGCGCTCGAGGGCGATCTCGAGGCCCAACTCGCGGCCCTCGAGCTCGGCGAGCGACGGCTCCACGAGTTGCTCGATGCTTACGGTGCGACGACCGTCGAGGCCGCCTTCCTCGAGCTGCGCCGGCGTGCCGCCGACCTCTTGCGCGCCCACATCCGCGAACTCCCGGACGGGCGCTGGTCGGCCACGGACGTCCTCGACGGCGACGGCATCGACGACGCCCCGCTCCCGATCACCCTCACGCTCGGCGTCGAGGGCGAGCGGCTCCGCTTCGACTTCACGGGCACCGCACCCGCCTGCCGAGGCCCGCTCAACATTTCCCGGGCGACCACGATCGCCGGCTGCTACGTCGCCTTGAAGCACGTCTTCCGCGAGGTCCCGGCCAATGCCGGCGTGCTCGAGCCGATCGACTTCGTGATTCCCGAGGGCTCGATCCTCGATGCCCGGCCGCCTCGACCCGTGGGCGGCTACACCGAGACGGTGCTGCGGCTGATCGACCTCGTCTTCACGACCCTCGCCCAGGCCGCACCGGAGCGGAGCAACGGCTGCGCCTACGGCACGATCAACGCGCTTTCGCTCTCCGGGCACAGGCCTGACGGCCGGCGGTGGGTCATGTTCACCTTCTTCGGCGGGGGCCACGGCGGCCATCCGCTCGGCGACGGGCTCGACCACGGCAACGCACCGATCTCGACCGCGACCATCCCGCCCGTGGAGATCCTGGAGGCGGCTTACCCCGTGATCTTCACGCAATGGGCGCTGCGCCCCGACAGCGGCGGCGCGGGTCGGCACCGGGGCGGGCTCGGCGCGATCTACGAACTCGAACTCCTGGCCGAGGAGGCCGAGGTCTTCCTGTTCGGCGATCGCGGCCGGACGGGGCCACCCGGTGTGGCGGGCGGCGGTCCCGGTGCCACGACACGCTTCGCCGTGCTGCGCGCCGACGGTCGGATCGAGCGCGCGAGCCGCTCCAAGCTCACGGCCATCCGCATCCGGCGGGGCGACCGCTTGCGCCTCGAGAGCCCGGGTGGCGGCGGCTACGGCGATCCACGCGAGCGGCCCGAGGCGGCGATCGCGCGCGACCTCGCCATGGGCTATCTCACCGTCGAGGCGGCCGAGCGCGCCTACGGCACGCGGATGCGCGAGGTTGCGTCGACGTTCGGCTCACGAGCCGGCACGGACGCGGGAGGCGGCCGGTGAGCGGCGGCTGGACGATCGGCGTCGACGTCGGCGGCACCTTCACCGACTTCGTCTTCCTCGACGAGGCGAACGGTCGGATCGAAACCGCCAAGGTGCCGAGCACGCGCGGCCGCGAGGCCTCGGGCTTCCTCGAGGGCCTCGAACCCTGGCTCGCACGGGGCGTGCCGATCGACGCGCTCGTCCACGGCACGACGGTGGGCACCAACGCCGTGCTCGAGCGCAAGGTCGCGCCGACCGGGGTCATCACGACCCGGGGTTTCCGCGACGTGCTCGAGATGCGCCGGCGCGACCGGCCCTGGACCTGGGGGCTCTGGGGGACCTTCACCCCGATCGTCCCGCGTGATCGACGCCTCGAGGTCCGCGAGCGCACGCTCGCCTCGGGCGAGATCCGCGAGCCGGTCGACCCCGGGGAAGTGGCGGCGGCGGCGCGCCGGCTCCTCGAACTCGGCTGCCGGGCGGTCGCGATCGTCTTTCTGAACGCTTACGCGAACCCGACCAACGAGCGGCGGGCCGCCGAGATCGTCCGTGCCCTCTGGCCCGAGCCCGCATTCGTCACGGCGAGCCACGAGATCTTGCCCGAGATCCGCGAGTTCGAGCGGACCTCGACGACCGTCTTGAACGCCTGCCTCCAGCCCGTCGTCGCCAGCTACCTCGAGGTCTTGGAAGGTGCTCTGGCCCAGCGGGGGGTGCGCGCACCCCTCGCGATCGTGCAGTCGAACGGCGGTCTCGCGAGTGCTGCCGAAGCCCGGCTGCGGCCCGTCCACACGATCCTGAGCGGCCCGGCCGCAGGTGTGGTGGCGGCGGTCCGGATCGCCGAAGCGGCCGGGTTCCGCGATCTCGTGACCTGCGACATGGGCGGCACGAGCTTCGACGTGGCCCTCGTGCGCGACGGCAAACCCACACTCGCGGCCCAGACGGCCCTCGACTTCGGCCTCGTGGTGCGGGCGCCGATGATCGAGATCGCGACGATCGGCGCGGGCGGCGGCACGATCGCCCGGGTCGATGCGGGCGGACTTCTCCGCGTCGGGCCGGAGAGCGCCGGGGCGGTTCCGGGGCCCGCCTGTTACGCCGCCGGCGGCGATCGCCCCACGGTCACCGATGCCAACCTCCTGCTCGGTCGGATCGATCCCGACCGGCCGATCGGCGGGAAGCTGCGGCGGCTCGACCTCGAGGCGGCGCGCGAGGCGATCGCCCGCCACGTCGGCCGGCCGCTCGGTCTCGACCCGGTCGCGGCCGCCGAAGCGATCCTCGCCGTGGCCAACGCCCGCATGGCGGGTGCGATCCGGCTCGTCTCGATCGAGCGGGGTCACGATCCGAAGCGGCTCGTGGCCGTGCCCTACGGCGGCGGCGGGGCGCTGCACGTGGGCGCCCTCGTCCGGGAGGTCGGGCTCGAAGGCGCCCTCGTGCCGCGCTTTCCCGGGGTCACCTCGGCCCTGGGCTGCGTTCTCGCGGACTGGCGGTACGACCAGGTCCGGACGCTCGATCGCCCGCTCGCATCGCTCGATCTCGAGACGTTCGACGCCGCCGTGCGCGAGCTCGTCGCAGGCGGCCGCGACCGGCTCGCCCGAGCCGGCGGGAAGCTCGTGCGCACGCGCTTCGTGCTCGAAGCCGACATGCTCTACCAAGGCCAGACGCACACGGTCGGGGTCCCGCTCGCGGCCGAGCTCGAGCTGCGTGACGGCCGCACGGGCCTCGACCACGACCGGCTCCACGCGGCGTTCGAGGCCGCCTATCGGGCGGCCTTCGGCCGCCCGCTTCCGGGCGTGCCGGTCCGCCTGCTCAATCTGCGGCTTTCCGCGCAGGGCGAACGGCCGCGGCTCGATCCGGCACTGCTCGCACCCCCGCCCGACGCCTCGATCGAGCGGGCGGCCCGCGGCATCCGACCGGTCCGCTTCGACGGGCGCTGGGTCGAGACCCGGATCTTCGACCGGCTCGCACTCCCGGTCGGGGCCACGATCCCCGGCCCCGCCGTGCTCGAACAGCCGGATGCCACCGTGTTGGTCGATCCCGGGCTCGTCGCGAAGGTCGACCGCTTCGGCAATCTCTCGATCCGACGGGAAGGTGGAGCGTGAGGGAACCCCTCGATCCGCGGCGGAGCGCGCTTTTGTTGGTCGACTTGCAGAACGATTTCCTGCACCCCGAAGGCGCTTACGGGCGGGCCGGGGTGCGCTCGGAAACGGCCGCGGCGCTCCCGGCGCGCCTCGCGCCCTTGGCCCGGGCGATGCAGCGGACCGGCGGCGTCGTGGTGGCGACGCTCTTCACGCTCGTTCCCGGCCGCGGCGGAGCCCCCTTGATCGCGCCGCACCTGGCCAGGCTCCGGCCCTTCCTCGGGCCCGGCGACTTCGCACCGGGCTCTTGGGGCCAGCGGCTCGTCGCGGAGCTGGAGCCGGCCGATTTCCTGGTGGAGAAGGTCGCCTATTCGGCCTTCTACATGAGCCGGCTCGAATGGGTGCTCGACAAGGCGGGGATCGACACGCTGCTCGTCGCGGGCATCGTCACGAACGGCGGGGTGGCGAGTACGCTGCGGGATGCGCACGTGCGCGAGTACCGGACGATCCTGCTCGAGGACGGCTGCGCCGCTTTCAGCGAAGAGGCGCACGCGGCTGCCCTCGCCTCGTTGCGCACGGTGAGCGAGACCGCCCGTTGTTCCGAGGTCGCGGCGGCGCTCGCGGGAGGGGGCCGGAGGTGAGCGGGCTCCTGCTCGATCCGCCCGATCGCTTCGACCTCGAAGCCGAGGTCGCGATCGTGGGCGCCGGCGGCTGCGGGCTCACCGCCGCACTCGCCGCCCGCGAGGCGGGTGCGGAGGTCTGGTTGTTCGAGCGGGATCGCGTGCCGCGCGGCTCGACCGCGATGTCCTCGGGCATGGTCCCGGCGGCCGGCACGCGGTTCCAGCGAGCACGCGGGATCGACGACGACCCCGAGCGGTTCGCCGCCGACATCCTCGCCAAGAACGGCGGCGCCAGCGACCTCGCGATCGTCCACACGCTCGCGCGCCGGGCGGCACCCACCGTCGAATGGCTCGTCGACCGGTTCGCCGTTCCTTTGGACCTGGTCGAGGGCTTCCTCTACCCGGGTCACTCACGGCCGCGCATGCACGCCCCACCCGGCCGAAGCGGCGCCGAGCTCGTGGGCGCGCTCCACCGCGCGGTGGAGGAGACGGGTGCCTCGCTCCTCTGCGAGGCCCGGGTCGACGCGCTGATCGTCGAGCGGACGGCCGCGGGGGACGTCGCCCGGATCCGCGGCCTGCGGGTCGAACGGCGCGACGGGCGCTTCGAGACCGTCGCCGCCGGTGCGGTCGTGTTGGCCTGCTGCGGCTATGGCGGGGCGCCCGATCTCGTTCGCCGCTTCGTGCCCGAGATGGCCGAAGCACCCTATTACGGCCATGCCGGCAACCAAGGGGATGCCGTTCGTTGGGGGCAAGCCCTGGGCGCGGCTCTCGCCGATCTCGGCGCGTACCAGGGCCACGCCGGGCTCGCCGTGCCGCACGAGGTCTTGATCACCTGGGCGATCGTCACGGAGGGCGGGGTCCAGGTCGACGCGACCGGGCGGCGCTTCGCCGACGAGACCCGCGGCTATTCCGAACAGGCGGCGCTCCTGCGCGCCCGGCCGGGCGGGGTCGGCTGGATCCTCTACGACGAGGCACGCCACCGCTTGGCCCTCGCCTTCGAGGACTATCGCCGCGCCCTCGAAGCCGGGGCGATCCGCTCGGCACCCGACCCGGCCGGGCTCGCAGCGGCGACCGGGCTCCCGGCCGAGGCGCTCGTTGCGACCCTCGAGGAAGTCCGCGAACTCGCTCGCACGGGCCGAGTCGACCGTTTCGGCCGGGATTTCTCGAAGGTAGCGCCGCTCGAGCCGCCCTTTCGGGCGGTCAAGGTGACGGGCGCCCTGTTCCACACCCAGGGCGGGCTCGTGGTCGACCCGCTGGCGCGGGTGCTGCGCCCCGATGGCTCGCCGATCGCCGGGCTCTTCGCGGGCGGCGGGGCGGTGCGTGGCGTCTCCGGACCCGGGGCGGCCGGATATCTCTCGGGCAACGGCCTCCTTTCCGCGATCGTCCTGGGTCGGATCGCGGGCGAAAGCGCGGCCGTGGAAGCCGGCGGCCCGTCGCCGGGTTGCGGGGCCTGACGGGGGAGACCATCTACCGGACGGCCCGTTCGTTCGCTCCCGGGAGCCCGCCTTGATCGATCCCGCCGTCGCGGCGGAGGCCGCGCGCCGCCGCACCTTCGCCATCATCTCGCACCCGGACGCCGGTAAGACCACACTCACCGAGAAGCTCCTCCTCCTGGGCGGCGCGATCCATCTCGCGGGCGAAGTCAAGGCCAAGGGCGAGCGCCGGCGGGCGCGCTCGGACTGGATGGCGATC